>Ga0102953_1000451_pt1 | contig 28538 bp, 16 predicted proteins | sample SalPon2A_C_D2_MG_FD_78509 | JGI IMG/M metagenome (GOLD analysis project Ga0102953, IMG submission 78509) | Soil microbial communities from South San Francisco under conditions of wetland restoration - Salt Pond MetaG R2A_C_D2_MG | ecosystem: Environmental > Terrestrial > Soil > Wetlands | place... | reverse complement strand
CTCGTATTTATGACAATACAACAATTAACACAGTTGGGCCTGGCCTCCTGATCGGTAATACAACTTCGGCCACCGGTGGGCACAAAGTGTATAATAATAAAGTGCTAGGCTGTGGAGTGGGAAAAGATCCTAATTATGGTCATGGCATTGTCACATACAGGTATGCAAGAAATACAGAGATTTATGCCAACACAATTATTCAAGCAAAAGGATACGGAATCTATGGGGCATGGGCAACGCAATCCGCAACGCATAGTAGAAACCTCATAGGTGGCTGTGGCATTGGTGAAGCTGGAGGGAAAAATTTAACTGAAGGAACCGGAGAAAATGCAAACATTTACTACGAGGATATTGCCAATTTCAATTTTCCTAAGTGGTCTAATGATGGTGACTATGAAAATGACATATTCAAACTTCAACAAGTCAAAGACTTCAGGATGTTATAATTAAAATGCTATTTATTTCTGCATCTATGTATTGTTATAAATCCTCCCAGGGCCTACCGCACCACCCCATATCTGTTCTATTAATGGGAGCATAATTTTCAAACGACAATGAACAGGATCGCGAAAATTTTTCCTATCCTTGGTGATATCGTTAGGATAATTAAAGTCGTAAACAACACCAAGCACCTGTAAATCTGAAATGAACCTTAAATAACTGTCCTGCAACTGATATTCAGCAATTTTCTCCTGCATTGAAACATGAGTTGGGAGAACAAGAAAAAAAAGTTGTATATTATTTCGTCGGCAAAAACCTGATATCCTTTGCAACTCACTAAACATATTCTTCGGATATTGATAATTGGCATAATACCTATGGGAAAACTTTTCCAACGTATAATCCCAAAAAGTGTCCTCCGTCATCTTGGGCCGACCTAACTTCTCTTTTTTTCCAGTTAAAGCGCTTTTTACTAATTTATATGATGCCGTGGATACATTGCGATTAGTGAGGTAAAGTAAACTATTGTCCAGAATCTCAATTCCACCGGCTACCCTATCCACAAGATTATTAGTATTATATAAATTAAAATTTATACCGATATATACCTTTTTTAAATCAATTTGCTTGTTAGCCCACCAAAATGTATTACAAATTTCAACTAGGGTTCCAGCCGAATATGAAAAATTATAATAATTCTCGCCATTGACCTGGCGTATAAATTTAGATTTGAACCTCCCTGCGCGAGAATCACCTAAAATAATATTACTTGTCGGTTTTTTTTGAAATTGAAGTAACTTCCAAAGAACGGGATTAATTTTTTCTGATACTCCTTTCTTACCCTGAAATGAAATGAGATTTGAGAATGGAAAATATTGATATGGATCAACAATTAAAATCACCCCCAAATATATTAAAAAGGGGCTACAGAATAGGAGTAATTTAGAGATAAATTTTTTCATTTACTACCTATTATCCCCCATTATTACTACGATTTAACCATGCACAATCTACTGATTCCAACAATTCACTTAACCCTGCAAAGCGGGAGCTTTTAAAATTCAGGCATCTAAAATATTTTTTTGGGGGCCACATCGCCATATACAATCTGTTAAGTAGTTGTTTCGGACAAAGATCCTAAAACTGCATATAAATAAAATCTTGTGACGCATTAAAAGCGCCATAAAAAATAATCAACAAGGTCAAGCCATAATAGCATAACCATCTTACCCATACAGCCTGAGATAAGAATCGACTTTTAATGTCAGGTATGCATTGGATGGCCTGGACAACTTCAAGAAGCAAGATTGCCATGAGAGCAACAGTCAATTCCTTCTGGCTTATTCCTAACTGCCCTAACCCACTTATAATATAAACTAAATCAAAATTATTAAATAAATCGTAAAAACCTGAAAGAATATGGGACGAAACATACAGGGCATCATGGATATTGTTGGCCCTGAAAAATATCCATGCAAAGGAAACCAGTGAAAAGGTTATTAGAATCCGGAAAAGATCATGCACCACAGGTGCCTGCTGAAGCCTCACAGCCCGACAAATGAGCCCACGAAGATCTTTTGTCCAAATTCCCATAAGCAGATACATGCCATGCAAGGCGCCCCATAATATGAAAGTCCAATTCGCTCCATGCCACAAACCACTCACCAGAAAAACAATCATCAAATTATAATACCACCGCCATTTGACAACTCGATTCCCACCCAGAGGGATATACAGGTAATCTCTAAACCAACTTGTCAGGCTGATATGCCACTTTCGCCAGAACTCGGAAACAGATCGAGAAAAATATGGCCGATCAAAATTCAGCTTTGATTCAAATCCAAAAATCTTGGCGACTCCAATCGCCATATCTGAATACCCGGAAAAATCACAATAAATTTGATAGGTAAATAAAAATGTCGCAACAATAAGTGGTAGACCATGAAACTGGGGCGGATTATCGTAGACCCTGTCAACCACAAGACCAACCCTGTCCGCAATCACCACTTTTTTAAATAAACCCCAGGCAAAAAGCCTTAAACCATCAGTAACTTTATCATACTCAAAGGTAATTTTTTTATAGAACTGAGGAAGGAGATTCTTTGACCTTTCGATTGGACCTGCAAGTAATTGAGGGAAAAAAGAAACATATAAAGCATATTTCAGGAAATTGCTCTCATGCACAATATCCCCACGATAAACATCAAAAGAGTAACTTATTGATTTAAAGATAAAGAAGGAAATACCAACGGGTAAAATAATGTCCAGTTGCGGGATGTTATAAGAAATATTGAAGAATTGGGCAGAAGAGCCAATCGAACCATTAAAGAAATTGTAATATTTAAAAAAAACAAGAATGCTTAAATTGATAAGCACAGAAAAGAAGAACCACCGTGACTTTTTTTGCGTGCTTGAAGAATCACCGATCTTCTTGCCAAAAGTGAAACTAATTAAAGTTACAATTAACAAAAGAACTGTATATTTGACTTTCCAGGTAGCATAATAAAAATAACTGGCAAACAATAAAAATCCTATTCGCCAGTTATTAGGTATCGCATAATAAAGGACGACGCATACACTTAAAAAAAAAGCGAAATTTAGTGAGTTAAAAAGCATAAAATATAAGGGGCATATTTACTTGTGCAATTAAGTTACATGGTTGAAGATATAACTAAAGCTTCTCTATTCTTTGTTGAACTTTGATTATCATAATTTTCGAGTTGCACGTATTTATAAATCAATGCTGTATAAATCCAAAAAATATACAAAGAAGGAGCTGTGTTGGTGGCGAAAGCGCCGGTCATAAAGCCACATAAGCCTGCAATATAACTCAGATACAAACTCTTTCGCCAAAAATCGCTGGTCTTGTCCAATGCGCGCCAAATATTTTGAAAGATTTTTAAATATATCAAAATATAAATAATGAATCCGAAAAGACCATTTTCTGCCAAATGGCGGAGATACTCATTGTGAGGATGGCCATATGTTGGATACCCTTTTAACCTGGACAATTCCTTAAAAGTATTCCTGCCATGCCCCCAAATAGGACTGTCAATAAAAAGGTTCCATCCATTCTTCCACAGCTCCGTTCTTCCTGAAGTGTATGTTCTTGCGTCCTCAGCATTGGTAGGATCAAACCGCTCCGTGACAACCACCTTAACGCTGGATGGCGAAACAAGGAAGGCTGTAACCCCCACCACAATCATCATAGAAATCAGAAAAATTATCGGCAGAAGTCCCATAATTTTTTTACGTTTTAGAAGCACTAGATAAACCAGCATGCTGCAGAAGAATGACACCACACCGTTTCGGGATCCAGCATTTACCAACCCCATTAAAATAAGAAAAGTTAGAATTATGGCGCCAATTTTAAAGGGGGGGATCCTCTTCGACAAAACACTCACCGACAATACAAATGGGAAAAAAAGCGCCAATGTAATAGCATATTCACCTGCGGCGCCGAAACCTCCTGCGCGACCATGCACTTCCATAGAGTGCGCCTTAAGTCCAGTAATACCAAAGGTTGCGGATAATTGCGTTAATATCAGTGCAAAAAACAATAGCCCCAAACCAACCAATGTCCGATTACACGTTTTTTCGTCATTAATAATGTTAAATAAAATGAAAAAGAGTAGAACCGGGTTTAACCATGATTTAAGTTCTATAATTTCATACTTTATACTTATATCTGGAATTTCGTTTCGCAGAATCTTAACAAAGATCGATAACAACATTAAGAAACCCATTATAATAATATATTTATTTACATTATTGGGTTGCATAAATTTACGCCGCCTTTGAATTACAGGAATCGCCCAAACAATTAAAAGCAGGTAGATATTCAAGTTAAATAAACTTAGACCTTTTATGGAAAAGCCAACCGGCCCCAAAACCTGATCAATATAAAAGGTGAAGATAAGGAGATAGATTAAAATTATTTTCATTATGGATTACCGCGCTGCGAGGGGATTGCTCTTTTCTAAATCGAATGCTGTTAACCGAGGTAGATTTTCACTTTATATCAAATAACATCTTGTGTTCTGCTGATTGGTTCAGGTTCAAAGGCATTATACACAGTAACATTAAAAAAACTTAAGATCGTGTTAATTTCGGCAAGACCCTCTTTGTTAAAATTTTTCATCCATCTTTGCAGTTTTTTATCTTTCATTGACCCGCTCATCATTTCTTGAGATGCCTGCTGAGAAGGCCTGGCAACCAAAGAACTATCCGGTGTTCGCTCAAGCCCAAGAATTTTCACCATCAACCCAAATTCTTTTTCTGGGTTATTAATGATGTCTTCGTAAAAAAAGACATATTTGTTTTTTTTTTGCAAATTATAAATCGGTAAAACATTTTCTATGCACCAGATGAGTGTATGGCCTGCGACAGCCGACAATTTTTCTGAGAAAATCCCCTGATATTTATCTAAAAAATCTTTCCCTAATTTTTCATCATTTTTGTATTGAGACAAAATTCTTTGTTCATTTGTTCCATAAAAATCCCACACAGCCCCCCCCTTAGCTTGGGAAGCTGTAATTTTTGAAGAAACAACCGCCCCAGGATGACGTACCATAAAAACCATCTGTGGGTCGAAATTGGCCGCTAACCAATCAAGCATTAAATTAGCCCTGATAAATTTTGTTATGAGTCGAAATGCCTTCTTTTTAGAAAATTTAGCATAGCGAATATAAAATTTTTTATATTGTGCCAAGAGCGTGTAGTTATATTCCCAGGTACCCATTTTTGAAATGGACGGTCGCATTTTTGAGGGGAGGCATCGGGTGTTTGTCCAAATGCAATTTATTTCACCATTAAAGACTCTCTGCATAAAATACTTAAGATCCTGATTTTCTGTCTCTTCCGCTACATATTGATTTGCAAAGTTCTGTGTTCCTTTCACGCCATCAGGATTCAAAGGTTCGAAAACAGTTCGAAGGTTATTCGCTTCTGCAAGTACATCTAAAACCCAAGTGGTGCCAGATCGCCCGGAACCTGCGATTATAAGCGGTTTATTATCCATAATGGAATCTTTTCTGTGTTGGCGGCTGATTCAAGCATCTAAGTTTATTAAGAACCGTTTTTTCCAGTTTCACTAACCACTTCATCTGTTAACTTTCATTAGCCTCCTGATAATAATTATCAAGCTCTTCCATTAAGTCATCACATAAATTCTTTACATCACTATGAACTTCCGGATAAGGGTTCTTGCCAATTGATTTACTATGGATCAAGCATGTTGCTTTATCTAAGTATCGCATGCCCAGTTTACCGCACAGGATTTTAAATGTTTCGCGGGGGTTTGTGGCCAAATCTTCATATTTTATAAAAATTATTTTCTGTAAACAAACATCATCTAATTCAACGCAAATCCTATTTCTTACCCACCAGGTCAGGCAGGCAAAATCAAATTCCGAGAACTCCTCTATATTCAAGTTTTTTAACCTGTCAAGAGTTCTTGGAGAAATACCGTCCTTGAACCATTTCCGTTTCTCATCTTGTCTCTTGCTTAAAACATCTTTAATTTTTCTGGTTCCAAGAGGAAACTTCCGAAGAGTAGAATTAGCATTATCTCTGTAATCTCTGTACACCCAAACAAATTTTCCATTAGAGAATTGTTGCATAAAAACTTCAACCAAATGACTATCCATAAGTGGAGAAAAGCAAACAAAAGGCTCCTTGCTTGACTTAATCAAACTCTTCAAAGTTTCAAAACTTCTTATTCTCCACTTTAAAAAAGCCTCACTCTCAATGCTTTCTGAAAATACTTCTGTATCCGGATGTAAGCGCATGACATCAATTACCATATTGGTGCCGGATCGTTGTTTCCCAAACACAAAAATTGGCGTTGAATCTTTCTTAGCTTTAAAGAAGCGGAAAAATCTCTTAATTTGAAATGATACCTTTTTGTCTCGATATTGTTTATTTAATAATGACTTTAATCCCATAGCGACTCTCTTCTTGTGCAAGAAATAGAATCAACTCTTACATCTTGCCTGATATAAAAGGCAAATAATGACCCAATAGCACTACCCAAAGTATTGCTTATTATATCAGTTATTGCCGATGTTCTTGATATTAAAAAGGTTTGCATGAATTCAATCAAAAAACTTAATATACAGCCTGAAAGAACAGCAGATAAGAAGATTAGTATAAAACTAACATTAATGTTCTGATAGAAAATCAGAGAAATAAGCATCCCAAAAGGTAAAAAGAAAAATATATTTATAACAAAATCTTTCAAAGGAGGTCCAATTAATGAACCTAACCGCATATCTTTGTAGGGTATGTGAAAGATTGTATTTGGAATTGAATGTGTATATTGAGGAATAAATATCGGTTTGCCTGGATCAACAATATTTTCTACCCCTCTCCCTTCACCTTTTTTAAATGGAAAAAGCGCAATACTTCCAGCGGCTTTTGCCAACTCGGATATATCTCCCTGAGAGGCAACACTACTATGCTGAGAGATCTCTTCATCAGAAAGGACTCTGTTAAATACAGCCAAACCTCTGATTTCTCCCATCCAACCGGATTTGAAATCTGGTGAGTTGCCGAGAATAAACTGGCCGGAAAACTCTGTGCCTTCCAAATCTGACAGGCTGATTGCTTGTTCACTTCGTAATTCACCATTTACATAAACTGCTCTTCTATTCTTGTTTATCAAAACGGTCAACAGATAAGCCTTCCCTTTGGTCGGGATATTGAAGAACAATTGCTTGTACCACTTTTCGCTATTTCCTTTCGCAAAACGGTTATAAACAAATAATTTGTTTCCTCTTTGTCCGATAAGAACATAAGGTGAAGCTTGCTGAGCATAAATTGAGAATATCTCCCTTGCCCCCCAATTTTTACTGTTCTTTCGTTCTGTTAGCAAAATTTCAATACTTATTTCCCTTTGAGTTATATCGAATACTCTCTTTGTGTACATTATCCCTTCTCCGTTAAAATAGATCCCAGGTGAGTTTTGAAGGAACTTAACACCATTCGGCTTAAAGAAATTAAAGGGATACAGAGTTATAGCGAGCATGGTGATGAGAAGCACAAAAAATAAAAGTAATAGTGGCTTTAATCCCATTAATATTCTCTTCTTATGCCCAAAACAGAATCATATATTTGTTGTACAGCATCAACCTGTTTTTTTATTGTAAATTTTTTAGCAACCATTTGTTTTGCTGAATGCCCCATCCGCACCGCCTTATCATGGTCAGAAAGGAGCAGCAAAATTGCCTTGCCCATCGCTTTAGAATCTTTACAGGGAACGAGCAAACCATTTATGCCATCTTCAATTATATCCAGAACGCCTCCGGCGTCTGTTGCCACAACCGGCTTGCCGGCAGCCATTCCCTCAATCACAACTAAACCAAAAGGTTCCGGAGTAGATGAAGCATGAACGACCACATCAAGGGCAGCAACTAAATCAGGAATATCACTTCTATGGCCCGTGAAAACCACCTTTTTCTCTAATCCAAGATACGTGACCATAGAATGCAACTTATCACGATATCGGCTGCTGCTTTCATAGTTTAATTCAGCCAACCCACCGATAATAAGGCCTTTTATATTGTTTTTTGCTTTTACCACCTCAGCCAAGGCTTCCAGAAAATACTCATGCCCTTTCCACCAATCGATACGCGCCACAAGCCCAACTAGGGCCTCACCGGCAACACAACCAAATTCCTTGCGTATTTCTGAAGAGTCCGAAGGTTTATTATAATCCGACAAATTGATGCCATTATGAATAACTTTACCTTTTGACCGTGGTTCTCCCTGTGCCAAATGGTATTCGGCTACATGATTTGAAATATAGATATTAGCTTGAGTAAAATCTGTAAATAAGTTGTCAAAACTCGTGTAGGATGAATATCCATGACGATGGGTCACACAGGGGATGCCGGCAATTTTTGCGGCTATAATTTCGGGTTTTCCTTTTCTGAAATCACTATGGGCATGAACAATATCGATTTTATTATCCTTGATAATACGCAGATACAACTTAACTTTGGGAGCGTCACGACATAAAAAATGCCATACACTTTTCAAGGACAAATAAACCTGCAAGGCTTTCTTGCCGAATTTGTCTTCAATAAATCCCCCGGCATTTCTCTTTGGGGGAGCTGGTGCAGACAACTTCTCTTGCAAAATATCCCGACTTTTACATAACTCGATTGTCTGAATTTCTGAGGAAACAAGTTTATCCCGAATTTCAGAAGACTGAGGTGTGTCGAAGAGAACGACTGGCTCGAACCGTTGCCTGTCATACCGTCGAACCAGTTGATCAAGCACAATAGCAACTCCGCCTTTTGCAAGTCGTGTAACATGCAAAACCCTCTGCGGTTTAATTTTATTTTTCTTAATGGACACAGGTGGAATCTCGTCTTTTACAATTGTGACATAATTATTTCTGATAACTTTTCCACCCTGTCTTCCCATGTATTTTGAGATGCAACCTGTCTCCTTTTGGAAAAAAGGCTTTCATCCTCCTCAGCCAAAGCGTCTAGAACGCAATCCAAGAAATTATCAGGAGAATCAGCAATGCGTACAACATCCTTAAATTCTCGTGCAACAGGAACATCAGTTGTGACAATTTCCTTGCCCAACGCCATAAAATCATACAGCTTGAGAGGACTCAAGTTTTCTGTCTGTTCATTCAACTTATAAGGGATAATACATATATCAAATGCTTTTACGTAAAAGGGCACCTGGTTAATGTTTTTATTCCCTAAGAAATGAACGTTCATCATTTCCCGCAAACATTTCAGTTCACTTTCACAGCCGATGTCGTTAATTTGGCCAATTAGGACAATCGACCATTCCGGGTGCTTTTGAGCCATCTGGCCTATTAAATCTAAATCCAACCTTCGAGAAATAAGACCTGAATAGCCGATAACCGGCTTCGGCAAACTGGAAATATCAGAAGGAAGAGGAACATCAGAAGTTAATGCTTTATCATATGAGTAATAGTCAACTCCATTTGGAACTATATACGTGTTTTTGTTCAAAGTGCTCTTGGTTTCATAGAGCTTATTTGAAACAACGATAACAAGATCAACTTGTTGAAGGAGTTCCCGCTCCTGCATTTCAATTTTTGCTCGACTCTCAAAATTTTTTTCACCATAGGAAAGATACTCGTCAACAATGTGGTAGATACTTAGCTCTTCATCAAAACTTTTAATAAAAAAAGACATCTCAGGACGAGACACCCAAATAATCGGCTTGGAAAAAGCAAGCGCTCGCATTGTATTACGGAACAACAAATTCCACAAACACCATGAAATTTTATTTAAAGGGAATCTGCCAATAATCGGCACCCAGATCGGACTGTGATAAACATAAAGATTTTCAGATTCTTTCGTTACTCTTTTCTTCCTCAAACACTTTAATGATTCTAAAATCCCCGGCACCCCTCTCCCCATTTGCTTGCGAAGCCTATAGAGGGAATATAGCGGCTCAACGTACATAACCTTATTTTTACGGGCAAACCTAGACATCAGCTGGTGTCTGTTGCGCCACATACCTTCCCATTTTTCGGGACCAAAATATATTATACTATGGCCTTCAATCATCTCAAAATCGTCTTCGGTGATTAATTCTGGACAGAGGTTATCTTTTTTCGACATCATCCTGCTATATAGTATGGAAGGAGAAACTTCCGTTATTTGTTTCATCAATTTCAAACAATATCATTTAACCAATCTGTCGCATGACCGCCTAGCATTTGACTGAGTCCCTTGATTTGTTGAAAGTATCTGTCAGACAAATACCGTTTTAACTCAGACGGCATTTCAAGTTTAGGTGATGCATAAATCCTTTTAGAAAAATCAGCAGTCAGATCTTTTTCTGTCGTTTCAGACCCAAGAAATTCCAGAATCCTTAAAAATAAACTTCTAGGAGATTCTTTAATGTCATCATAAAAGCATATGAAAAATTGATCCTCAGGAAAATATTTTCGCCAAATTTTAATTGTTCGGATATAGTCTCCCTTTAATGTCACACTGGGGCTCTCTACAAATTGCTTAAGCTCTTTTAAGGTTGGAAACCCTTTAATATCGAACCTGCTGTTATGGAAACGGAGATGTGACCATGTTCGGTCAATAGGGTTTCTTATGATGAAAATAATCTTCACGTCTGAAATTAATTTATGAATCTTTTCAACGTCCGGAGGGTTGAGGACAGAATAAGAGGGGGTAATTTCTCCCTTTATTTTCCCCTTGCCTCTTTTGAACAATGAAGCGTACCAAGCATCATTGTATTTTCCAAAAAGGAATCGAAATTCCCACGGAAGCGTCTTCCAATGCAACGACGGGTTTCGGAGAATGCTATGCAACCTTGATTTGATGTACCTTCTTGCTTCAATATCGTGAGTCCTTTTACCAAACAGTCGTGCAAATAGACTCTCTGAAGCAAGCCGACTGGAGGAAGGGTAATTGGGGGACCGGTCAAAGTAGTGAAGTTCTTTAACCGGAGGCAGATAAAACTCAGGGTGCATAGAAAGATTGTGATAGAGCCAAGTTGTGCCGGATTTTTGTGCACCTATCCCTAAAAAATTCGGTAAATATATATATTGGTTATTCATCCAGCAGTTGCCGATACCTTTTGACCAAAGAGTCATTTAATTTATTAATATCAAAAAAATTCACAACTTTCTCTCTTCCTGCGTGACCCATTTCTGACCACCGTTCAGGGTGATCAATCAAAAAGATCAAACGATCTTCCAGTTCATCAACATTTTTTTCAGTAACAAGGAACCCAGAGACTGCGTCATCCACCAATTCGGGTATGCCTCCATGCAAGGTGCTGACCACTGGCAAACCGACCGCCATAGCCTCTTTGACGACATTGGGGATTCCCTCCTCATCACCATCAGAAGCAACGATACTTGGAGCTGCCAGAATGTGCGAGTTTTTCATGTACAAGGAAACTTCGATGTGGTTTTTCCAGCCAACCAATTGCACCGATTTTTCAACTCCCAAGGTTTTCACCAGGTTCTGCAACTCGTTACGCAACTCTCCTTCTCCAACTATAGTGTATGTAACCTGTCGGCCTGAAGAGAGAATCTTGGCTATGGCCTCAATGGCATAGACGATTCCTTTCTTTTCAGTTAACCTCCCAACAGTCAAAATGCGAACAGGTTCTCCTTCCAACAAACATCGGGTTTCATAGTCAAATTTTGAGCAATCTATTCCAGAATGATGAACAAAGACTTTTTCCTTCTGGCAGCCATTGGCAATGAGCTTTTTCTTCAGCAGTTTGCTTACCGGCAAAAATAAATCACCTTTTCGAAACAAATCATCATATATGCCTGGCCTGACCTTAAGGTATTGTGTTACATCAAAGCCTCGAAAAGACACAACAAGTTTCCCGGTAAAGACTCCAAATTTCCTGAGTGACAGTCCTTTTAGGCCTAGAGTGCCAAATTGACAATGAATAATGTCAAATCGGCCCCACTTCAATATGGAAACAACCTGATAGAGTAGATAGAATGACACGGCCCTTTTCCCGTGCCGGAAAACATTCAATGATTCTAATATAGGCAGAGGATGTGACCACACATACCTAAAAATATGTTTAATTCCTTTTATTGTTCGGGGAAATTTATTTCGTGGCATTTCACCACTGAGACAGCCTATAGATGTAGTGCGTGACAGTAAATGGAAAGATTTTATTTCTTCATGAACTTGAACAACATCTGTTAAACGATCAGTAAAGATGACTACATTATGCCCCCTATCAATCAACCCTGTTATTTGATTTAGGATAAACGTCTGGGTAACTGAAGGGAAGTGATCTACCAAAAATGCAATCTTCATTTATTCCTGAGATGATATAAGATTTTCGTTAACAATTAGGTGAAATAATCTTTAGACAAAAAAGATCTATTCCCTGGCAGTTGGGACAACGCATAATTGTAAATTTTTATATCTGGTTCACAAATCTTCACAACTTTTGCCCGAATCTCGTCAGAGATTTGCTCTTCCTGTCTCGACCTTCCCAAGGGATTGATGTTTGTAGTTTTAATATTCAGTTTTACTTTTTGAAGTTCTTCAAACTGTTGAACAAAAATATCAGAATGTTCCAGGCAACCTACAACTGAAAACTTCTTTAAATTTTCAATTGCTTTATCAACGGTCTCAGCCGGAACTGCTTCCGTCTTTCCCTCACCGGTGAGATAATAGGTATAAAAATGGCCCATTTGCTGCCCGGATTTTGAATCAACAAAAGATCGCAGGTCTTCTTCTGTTTTACAATGGTCTCCCTCCTTATATCGATTAAAAAAATAATGGGAAAACCATCGTGAAACAGGATGGCGAAGCATTGTCACAAAGCACCAATCCTTGGAAAAAGCTCGATAAGCCTTTTCACTGAAAGTATAGTGACCTCCAACATAACGAAGGCTCGGAATTGATAAAAAATAAAAAAGAATTTGTTCCCGATAATCACCCAACTCTAAACCACTCACGTCTGCGCCATGTAAACTTGCCACAGAGTTCAAACCAGCAATTGCATCAGTACGTTTGTATGGAGGGATGAGAGAAACTGTTTCATAGCAAGAAGATAACGCTGCAGTGATTGATGTCCCACCACATTTGGGGATATGAAGAAAAAATGTTTTCTTTAAAGGTGCAGATCCCAAGACATGATAGCGTAATTTATGATATAAGGAGGAAATCAAATTCATACAATACAGGAAGTACTCCTTCCCCCTATGACTTGATAAATTTGGCTGTAATTCGCCTAATACGAGGCTTTACCTTGGTGTCAAAAACAAATTTCCAAGGAGAATAAACGTTTTCATATTTTGTATGGAGACTCGAAAAGGTTCTCATTTTTTCCGCAGGGTTTTCTATTGTACGTGCAAGTCTGTAATTCTTTCTACAAAAATACCAGAGACCTTTCCTCCTTAACTGATCCTTACTCCCTTGGTCTACAAGGCCACACATTACATCGAGAAGATATAAGCAGTCTTCACTCCACAAATTAATTCTTTCAGGAGAGCCGCCTGTGTTCGTGTCATGACGACGGAAACTTGACTTAACCTCTTCAACATCTCTACGCCCCATGGCTTTAGCAATTTTTACTGTGGCAACCACATCAAGAAACATGTTTGTCTTGGAATGAAACATGCCAATCTGCCTCAGTCCTTTTGTATTGTACAATGTGCTTGGAAGATACAACGGGATCTTATCTTCAAACCATTTAAAGAAAAGCTCAGTCAACGAACAGTTAAAAGCCTTGTTAGGGCTTTCCCTTATCATCTCTCCTTTTTTATCAATCAGTCGGATACCTGATAGAATAACCCCGACATCAGTCTTGTAATCGATTTTTTTCATGCAGGTTGTGAGCAAATCAGGATCAATGAGATCATCATCACATAATAACAAAAAATAGTCCCCTTTGGATTTTTCAACACAATAATTAAAATTATTTTTGAGCCCGATGTTTTCTTCATGCTTGAAATACCTGACTCGCTGATCTGCAAACCCTTTAATAAGCTCCTCCGTATGATCAGTTGAGGCATTATCTGAAACAACAATCTCCATTTCAGCATACGTTTGCGCCAAAGCACTTTGCATGGCTTGTCGCAAAAAACCATCGGCCCGATTATATGTCGGGATACCGATAGTGATAAAGGGTCTCTCTTTTCTTAACATATTGTATCTCGCTTATTTTTCTGCGTGGAGCGCTGTGTCGTTTTCTAAATAAATCACTGTAATTTGCATCACAAATGACCATACTCATAGAATAAATTGAAGTTCGGCTTCGTTTCATCAAAAATATTTCAACTTATGAACCAAAGGTTAAACATGTAATAACAGTGTTCTTGTCCTTATTGTTTCTTTTTGTTATGAAGTTTCATTGAATTGGCCGCAGGAGCTGACAGGGTTTTGCGATCAAGGTCAAGCGTCATTTTTTGCCAAGCAATTCAGTAATCATCGACTTCCTCTTCAAAAGTTCACTTCTTTGCTGATTGTCTGCGACTGAGAGTTTGGAATCTACTTCTTTTCTGCTTGAGTTAAAATCAAGACAGCCTCCGATTCTTTTCCTGCTTCGAGAAGCATTTTACCATGATTAAGCATTGTATCAGGTTTGATATATTGTGGATGTTCATAGATATAATCATAAAGAACTTGAGCCTGCCTATACATTCCAAATTGCGGATAACCGTTTGAGGATGCCATGCTGTTAATGCGGCCTCTTATAGGACCTGGACATATCTGTACAAGTACAGCCGATGTCAAGGTAACTACCAAAAAGGCTCCCCCCATAACAGACAGCACTGCCAACCCTTGAGGGCGCTTCTCGTAATAATTCCCAAGAAAGAGATCAACGGCCCAAATCATCCCCGCTAGACCCAATAAAAATTCACTGATCTCATCAGCTTTCACTGTGGGATAAAATATGAGAAAAAAGCTAGTTAGAATAAATATCGGTAACAGTTTCCAGTGAATAATTGGAATACCAATATTCATGAGCATCTCTTGCTGTCGTTTTAGTCTAAAAGAAATTACCACAGAAAAAAGAGACCAAAGCAAAATCAAATAACCTGCAATTTTATGAGACATGCTATTGATATTGCTAAATGATTCAAGGTTATGCAGGGTCAATTCCCCCTGCAAATTGTTTTCTTTTATAAAGGATGGTGCCCCTATTCCTATAATTCTTTGGCCCCAACTAATTTCATCGCAAGCAATAACAAGTGCCGACATCCCTATAATTGCCCACACCACCCGCCGTAGGCCTGGCCCCTGTCTGCAAGACAATAATAACAACAGAATTCCTGTTATGGCATAACTCACAACGGTGGCGTTTTCAGCCCACCTATCCTCAGTGATCAACACAACCGTATAATTTACCGGATCAAAGAAAAATAGATAATAGATAATGCACAATAAAGCTGTGGCAAAAACAGTGTATACAAGGGCCTCATATATTTCTATTTTTTTAGTGTTCATTTTCAAAAGTCCCCATCATCCCTTTTACAATAAATCTGTTCACCGAACAGAAGCCCCAGCTGCAAGCATTTTTCATCTAGATTAATTGCGCATTTTAAATACACGGGCAGGAACCCCGGCTGCAATGGCATTTTCAGGAATGTCATGCGTTACTATAGATCCAGCACCTATAACAGCTCCGTTGCCTATGGAAACCCCACTCATCACAACACATCCGGCAGCAAGCCAGGCTTCATCCCCTATGACAATCGGCCCCTTACTGACAGGAGCTTGATTCCGAATCGAATCGTGAGGTGCAACAGCATGATCATAAGAATACAGGCAACAGTTGGAAGCAATCATAACCCCAGCTCCTATTATAATCGGTTCAATATAAGCAAAGAGTATACCGCCAGGATGGATACTTGAATGATCGCCAATCTTAATAAAGCCACCTATGCCCGTTTCAATAAGCGTATCACGGTTAATCTCCACCCGATTTCCAAACGTTATAGCCCCTCCACCTCGCCTTTCGTAGAGAACCACTCGGTCACCGATGAAACAGTTGTCTCCTAAAAACATTTGAGGGTGATGGATACTGGCGGTATGTTCCACAAAACCTTTCTTGTTCATCCCTGAAAGACGGATGCGCTCTTTATATGGAGGCACAAACAGAGCAGCAAGCCGATAAGCGAGACGCCCTCCTTTGCCGTACCCGCCAAAACGCATCCAGAACTTTGTCCATCGCTTCACAAAAATTCTGGTGAGGAGGTTGTTTTCCGGTTTTCTGTAAGGATATTTGTGCATATATTTATATTCAAAATTGCTTTGGTTATATGGCAATTATTCGATGTTTTATACTTCCATAAAGATGGCCGTACCGATAACCTAATTGCCATATCCAGTTTTCTCTTTTTTCTTTATGGGTAATAACTTTAGGGAAACGTTTTAACAAATTCCACCATAGTCGGAGTCCAACTCTCCAGGAAACTTTCGGCATGCCCATGGGGCGAAATTTTTTATTTAAAAGTACGTTATACTCACCCCATTTCCTAGCTTGATAAAACCGTCCTGACCTGGTCGCTTTATGGCGCTTATGGACCAGCGCTTTTGGCTCAAAGTGCAAACTAAGCCCTGTAAGTTGCGCACGCCAGCAATAATCAGCATCTTCACAGAATATCATTTTTTCATCAAAGCCATTTAACTTCTCATGTATTGAACGCTTAACGCCTAATCCACTTGTGTCGGCATGAGGGAAATAAGGAACATATGTATAATTAATAAGTCCATCTTTTTGGCGGCATTTCTTTTTTGCTTTTACATAAAGAGGATCACTGAGTTTTTTAAATTCAAGTCTGGAAGCGACGATACCATTTGCTGAGATACTCTCACCTATTGCCGCAACCCATCCGGGAGCGACCTCATCGTCAGCATCACAAAAGGCTAAAAGTTCAGCTTTACTGTTTGCAGCGCCAACATTCCTGGCATGTGCAGGGCCTTTTTTGTCTGAGGCATCAACTATCCGTAATCTTTGGATACGACCTTGGTAACTCTCCACGATTTTTAAGGTTTCATCAGTTGATCCGTTATCTGCAACGATAACCTCCCAAGGTTTATGCCATTCCTGTTGAGATAAAGAGTCAAGCTGTAATCCTATCGTAGACTTTGCATTGAGGCAGGGAATAATGACGCTCAGAATAATAGGATCATTATCAGCATTGTTTTGAGAGGACCTTTCAGCCTTCATTTTAACTCCTCAAAATGTCCGACTAATCTTCCCAACCTAAGCAAATGGTTATATGTCCGTTCAAACAAATAATTCTGATAAAAAGGATACAAGGTTCGGTCCCGACGCAAAATGCTTCTCGCAAAATCTTTTACGATTATCACCGCTTGTCGAAAGATCAGTTTAAAGAGCAGAAGACGATCAATATTTGGAGGCAACTCTAAAGGAGCGCATTGCATGGAAAATTTTCCGAGTGAAACAGTCGATGTTACAAACCAGCGCGCAGACATTCTCTCTTTCTGTACAAGATGATAGACGTACAGGGCAGGATCAAAATATAGATATTCCTCCGGTATTTTTTCTGAAATATTCTTCAGTAAAGCAGTTTCTTCGCAGTACGCTACTTTGCCACCAATCATTCCAAGTTTGGGGTCAAAGCCTCCAAACTTGCGCAGAATAGATCGACGAAAAAACATGTTCATACCGTAAATCTTATAATATTTGTCATTTGGTAGGATAAGAGGCTTATCGAAAGGCTCATGGGATCCGTAGGAGTCCTTGTACCAAGCTGGTTTTGTTGAATTATAAAAAGCTAAGGCAGGCCCCCCGAACGCAACGGGTGATTTTTGGTTAATAATATCATGGGCAACAAACAGAAATTGTTCTGGAACTTTACAATCGTCGTCAATATAGCCAACATATTTACCTCTTGCCTCATTCCAGCCTCGGTTTCGTGCAAAAGAAAGACCTTGGTTGGTCTCCAGAAAATAACGTACATTGGCATAGTGCCGACAAAAATCTTTGGAAATCTCGGCAGTATTATCAGATGAATTGTTATCTACGATAATAACTTCAAAAAGTGACATGTCCAATGTCTGCTTGCAAATGGTTTGCAAGGCATCGATAAAAACGTCTGCCCGATTATAAGTACAAATTACTAAACTGATACATATAGCTGACTTTTTTGAGGAAGGCTTTTGGTTCATGATACCGAATATTATTTTGCTGTTTTTTATATTCTATTTTCAATTTTTTAATAAATTTTCTCCATAAAAAATACACTCGCCACCACAACACCGCAACCAGTCTTTTTTATAAAGATTTTCAGGAAGTAAACAAAAAAGCCCCATTATAAGAAATAAGGGGCTTTTTTGTTTATTTACTTAAAAAGAAGATAACTAATGTTAAGGGTGTAAAGTTATCAATGTGAAGTTGTAAAGTATTAAAGGCCCACCACGGTGATTGTAAAAATATCATCTACCGTGCCACCATTGCCGTCATCGGCAGTTACAGTAACATCATAGGGTGAAGCATCCACATCCGCCTGGGTTGGTACACCGGAAAGTAGCCCTGTCCCGCTCAATGTCAATCCGCTGCCAGACGGCAGGCCAGCTGCACTAAAAGTCAGAGTGTCCCCTGGATTATCGTCGGCAAAATTACCTGAGACATCCAGATCCACAATGGTAACACCCAATGAATAACTCTGATCTGCTATCGGTGTTACAACATAAGGAGCGGTGGGCAACTCAGTGACGTTAACAGTTACAGTGGCTGTGGATTGCGGATTTGAAAGCTCTTCTGGTCGTTCAGTACTATCCTTTATCGTATAGGTGAAGGTATCTATACCCAAATTAGTCGGGGTATAGGTTACCAATGAATCAGTAAAGGTTACAATACCACCATTGCTTGTCGGACTAACATCATAGATACTGATTGGTTCATCATCAACATCATAATCATTGCTCAAAACATCCAATATCTGCGTCCCAGCTGCATCAAAAGAATCATCTATCGCCTCAGGCGCGTTTCCGATACCCATTAATGCATTGGACCACATATCTGCCATTGCTTGGTAGCCAATGCCGTTGGGGTGGACTGATTTCGGGTCGAAAAGATGTTCAGGATGATGCAAATAGTGTTGATCAAATGGTGGAGCAATTACCAAAATATTATTGTCTGCAATCAATTCGTCAATAACTTGATTATACTGAGTTGTTTTTTCTACCCTGGTTCCATTGCCGTTGTATAGATTTTTAGAAATGTAGACCTTTTTATCAGCACCTAAACTGGTCACCTTATCAATCATCTGTTGCATATAGCTCTTGTAATTATGGGGGTAACCTTCAGCGCTTGGACTTGTTCCAAGGCCACTCGGCAAAGTGGCTAAAGCATCATTCGCACCATAATTCACAAGGAAATATTTTGCATGTCTGTTCCTAGCAATAATCTCAGACATTCTTGCCAAGCCTTCCGTAGTTGTTTCTCCAGAAAATCCCTCATTGACAACATTATGTGGATATAATTTCACCGAAGACAGGTTGTCATTCAGAACTGGTGTAAAACCAGGACTTGAATTGCGACCATCTAATGAAATATTATCAGTAAAAATATCATCAGCATATCCTTCAGTAATACTGTCACCGATCGCAACGTAATAATCGCCAAAGACAACACTTATCACCTCGGAGACTATTTCCTGACTGGATGACCCATCTACGATTATTGCTTTAATTGTGTGCCAGCCAGGGGTTATCCCTGTGAAGGTCGCTTTAAAAGTTTCAGGAAGAATAGTTCCAGGCACCGCTATAGTTTGCGCAGTTGCCTCATTACCGTCAACTATGATTTTCACGGAATCTGAAGTGTCCGGCGCACATACAGCAGCAGATACGGTCACATCTCCTGCTTGCCCAAACTCATCTGGCAGAGGATCAATTATCTTAATATATTCTTGTCCACAAATACTGCCTTCTAAATTGAACTCAGCACCAGAAGCCCATGGGTTACCATTAACCTCTGAGAGAGCGACAAAGCGGACAAAACGACCTAGTTTTGGGGTAAACAACACCCGTTTCTCTGCAGGACTATTTGGGAATATTCCAGTCGCCACAGCAGCACCCCAGTTTTTCCCATCAACACTTACATAAAGTTGATAACCAGAAACGCGACCAGCGTGGTATGTACGAGGTAAATATCGGAACCCGTCAATTTGGAAAACTCCACCTAAATCCAAGGTGAAAAAGTGCGGATGAGCTGGCGTATCTGCATCAGACCATGAAGTCACCCAATATGTATTCGGGTTTCCATCAAGGACGTTAGAGGCATGACCATCTTCACCTGTAACTTCTTCACTATCAACAAATATAAGTGATAACCTGTCCTGAGGTATAACGGTATCAGAGGGCAAATTTTCAACTTTAATAACAATTGAATCCTGTGCGCTCCTGTTTAAGCCATCACTCACAGTGAAGGTCACTACGTATGTTCCGGGATTGTTATAAACAACAGTTCCGGGGCTTTCCAAAGACTGAAGTGTACCACCCGGATCTACAGTCGGGTCACCAAAGTCCCAATGATACTGAATGGGAGATGGTCCATCAACGAGGGTACCACTTCCTTCAAGATTAACCGAAACACCAGGTGCTATAACCACATTATCCAGAGGAGATGTAATATCTGCTGTAGGAGCATAGTTATTTGAGAATATATCACCCATCAGATTAATTTCTGCTATTGAATTCCAATCATCCCCATTTGCAGATGTCAATCCAACAATGCGTAGATATTGTCCAGTTGTTTTTGGAAATACAACCTCTGCCATATCAATATTGTCCTCAAAAAATCCGCTAATAACAGGACGGCCCCAATTTACACCATCAATGCTCACATAAAACTCGTAGTACTCTAGCTGGCCTGTCAATAGATCTTGACGTGGGATATATTGAAATCCAGAAATTTCATATGTATCACCCAGGTCAATTTGAACTTCATGTGGGTGAAGTGAAACATTAGTGTACCACTCAGAAGCCCAATAAGTATTGATATCATCATCAAAGATGTTTTCTGCAACAGCATTTTCAAAAACAGTTTCTTCACTGCTAACATACTGAATAGTCCAATTTGTTTTGTCTATAAACTGCCATTCTTCGATAACTGAAACATATGTTCCGGATGTATTGGTCTGTGAGTCTTCAACCTGGATTATGTCATTTACTCCAAAAGTTCCTCCAGCCTCATATAGCCCCGTATCAGGGTCTATATTTCCACCAGACCCAGTCTGCTCAGGATCAATAATTGAATATGTATATGGGGGAGTGCCACCTGAAGCACTAAAATAAATTTGACCCGTTGCTGGCACAGATACACCTGTAGGGAAGATCTGCAACGGCAAGTCAAGAATCCTAATGGTTGCTAGGCTGGTATTGGCCGAATTATCTGTTACTTTTACAGTGTCAATACCACCACTAATTGGACCGGCTTGGTAAAGACCTGTGTTAATGTCAATAGTACTACCACCTGACTGATCGTCAATTATCGTAAATGTATACCCTGGAATACCACCGGTAGCCGAGAAATCAACCTGTCCCAAGACACCAACACTACTGGTTTTGGGGGTTATTGAAAGATCTTTATTGACGGTGACAATAGCTTCCTTTGTGGCAAATACCGCATCTTGCACTCGAATCGTATCAACAACATCAGCAACTGATCCGGCTGTGTACAAACCATTCCCATCAATATTCCCTCCAGATTGATTATCAATAATAGAATATGTATAAGGAGGAATACCTTGGTCAACTATAAAGTTCACTTGATCACCCACTGTAACTAACGTTGTCGTCGGTGAAATGGTCATCGAAGAGGTTACCAAAGAAGCAGAGAGATTTAATTCAGCCATAGCTGTCCACGGATTGCCATTAATTTCACTTAAAGCTTCAAAGCGGACAAATCTCCCAAGTTTGGATGTAAAAAGGACTTCTTTTTCTATATTCGTATCGTCAAATGTACCTGCTGCTGCTTCTACTGCAGGGTCCTCCCAATTTGAACCGTCAACACTTACGTAAAATCGGTAACCAAGAACATTTCCATTGACTATCGGAACGGAAGTATCGGTAAGATCCTGTCGCGGTAGATAACGGAAACCGTCTACATGATACATTGCGCCCAAATCAATTATGATTTCATGAGGCAATTGCGAGCTTGTGGGATACCATTTTGTGACCCAAATCGTGTTTGGATCACCATCAAATGCGTTAATTGCTTGCCCATCCTGCTTAACGGTTTCTTGACTGTCAACGTATACTAGCGACCAGCCGTTTTGTGAGATCAGGTTAAAATTAGACGCGGCATTCTCCACATGAACTAAACGTGAAACTGCTTGTGAAGGAATGTTTGATGAGTCAAACACTCTAAGGCTAACGGTATAATCGCCCAGTGCATCGAATGTAAATGTTGGGTTCTGCTCAACTGAATCGGCGATAGTTGAAGGCCCACTAACCTGCCACAGATAACTGCTGATGGAATCACCAGCATCAAAGTCTGAACCACTTCCTTGGAAGTCAAAAGACTCACCAACCAAAATGCCTATATCATTTGCAGGCTGGAGTATCTCAGCAACTGGTGGAGTATTGCCTGGGCCCAGCAATTTACCTAACAAGTTAAGTTCTGCTACAACACTCCAAGGGTTGTTGTTGATCTCATTCACGGCAACAAGGCGTACAAATTGTCCTGTTGCACCGAAAAAGGTGACTTCTTTGGCCGCAGGGGTTGAATCAAATGTACCCGTCGCAACAGGGTTGCTCCAAGTTTGTCCATCCATGCTTACGTAGAACTGAAAATCTTTAATATTTCCATTAGACAGGCCATCCTGTCGCGGCAAATATTTAAACCCCTCAATAAAATATACCCCATTGAGATTAATATCGATTGTATGCGGTGGAGTAAGACTACCGCCAAGCCATTGTGTAACCCATTTGGTATTCGGATCGCCATCAAAGGCATTAACAGCCGCACCGTCCTCTCCGACAAGCTCTTGACTATCAGTCCACCAGTAAGACCATCCGGTTTGAGAAAGCCATGTGGAATCACTGGCAACAATTACAGTACGGGTATCAGGGGTAGGATCCCATAATCCTGCAGCATCTTGTGCTGTAAAAGTAATATTATATGTTCCAGGAGCATCAAATTGGACTATGCCTGGCAGATCTGAGTCTGATGTTGCGGGTACTGCTGGTCCTCCAAAATCCCATTGATAGTTTATAATAGCATCACCATCAACTGAATCTATAGCGGAACCTGCAAAGTAGAGGCTTTCGCCAGCCGTAATATTGTAGGTTGTTTGTGAGCAATTTGGAAACGGTCCTGGAGAGCATGGCAGATCAATAGATGACTCTGGAGGAATATTTACTGCTCCAAGATATTCACCAAAGACGTCCAATTCGACTACACATGTCCAGGGCTTACCGTTTACCTCAGTCTTAGCAACAAGTTTGACAAATTGTGCAGAAGTTTTAGCAAACATTATCTCCTTGGGCGCACCTGAATTCGCAAAGGTTCCCTGCTTCACCATATTCCACACAGATCCATCGATGCTCACGTATAATTCATAATCTTTTATGCGTCCATTCTCACCTCCAGGACCATCTGGCCTCGGAGTGTAACGGAACCCTTCCACATCATAGAGACCTCCAAGAGAAATTATAATCTGATGAGGCACAGAAGCGCTTGCCGGATACCATTGTGTAACCCAATAGGACCCTAAAATACCATCAAAAGCATTTGTGCCGGAGCCATCTTCTTTGACCACTTCTTCACTATCAACGCTCACCAACTGCCAATTCGACTTATCAACCCAATTTGAATAAGACTGAACAATTATTGTTCTTGTATCCGGAGTTGGATCAGCTGTGCCTAAACCATCAACAGCTGTCATTGTTACCGTATATGTGCCAGGAGTGTTAAAAGTAATACTATTTGGGCCTAGGCCATATACGTCAGGAATAACTGGATCACCGAAATTCCACACGCAATCTACCAAATCCCCATCAGGATCAAAAACGTTGCCGCTAAAATCAATAGAGTCACCAACCATAATGGACACGGGGTTATCAGCAGATAGTGGAAGGTCGATCAACCCATCAGGCGCCTCATTGGTTTCAGAATTGCTATAGTCATGAAGAGAGCCGACTAAGTTGAACTCAGCCACAGCAGCCCATTCGCGATTTGTGACATTGCTTTTTGAGACAAATCGGACGTACCGTGCATTAGTTAATGCAAACTGCACAGTACGTAGTGCGGTTACGTTCGTGAAAGTTCCAGATGCGACAGGAACGGTGTCCCATAAATTTTCAGGCGTATCTCTGTCCCATGTAAATGGAGTCAGGCTTACGTGAAGCTCGTACATCGCTATTCTGCCATTTTTGCTATTTTGGCGTGGGAGATACCGGAATTCGGAGACATCATAGTCATCTCCAAGATCAATTTCAAGATAATGGGGATGATCTAGGCTGGTGGGATCCCACTGGGTAACCCAGAAAGTACTGTTGACATTATCAAACGCATGAATTGCCAGACCGCCATTGTTTGCAGGCTCTGATGGCTCTTCGCTGTCAGCGCTAACTTGCCAGAGATCGCGGGGGATTAGACCTCCTCCAGCAGATCCGGACACACTGATAGTAAAGAACTGTGTCACCGGCGCGCTAATACTATCTGTTACTTGGAGTTCCACATCGTGGTCACCAAGATCTGCAGCCGATGGGGTTCCGTAAACATATCCCTGCCTGCCATCGCCGGGATTCAATGTGAGCCAGCTGGGCAGGACAACATCAGTAAGAGTTAAGGTGTCTTCTGCATCCTGATCGTTGACAAACACCCGATAGTAATAAGGGGACCCAACGCTTGCGGTCAGCTGCGGGGTGCTGGAGAATTCAGGTGTGTTGTTTGACAGAGTCACTTCAACATCAAGGATAAATTCATCACTGACATCTGATCCATCACTAACAGTTACGGGCACATTCAAGGTACCAAGGAAGCCTGCAACAGGAGTGATTGTGTTGCCGATCCGTGTGTAACTCGCTCCATCGCCAACAAAAGCTGTGAAGTCAGCTGGATAGGTATTGTCCACATCGTCAATGTTCAGGTCTGAAACAGTAATAGTCAACGGAGTTTCTTCCTCGGTTGTAAGGACAGACTGACCTGTAATTACAGGATTATCGTTTATGGGATTGATATTGACCGTCAAGTTGAATGAATTGCTGTCAAACGCTCCGTCATTTACAGAGACAGGCACGGTCAGCGGATCGTTACGGTCTGTATCTGGAATGATTGTAACGCCGTCAACATCAACGGTGTAGCCTGTGCCAGCAGCGACCGACAGACTGAACACAGTACTGTCCGGATCATCTACAATCAAATCAGCAACAGCAAGAGTAAGCGGAGTTTCTTCATCCGTAGAGAGAGATGTCTGTCCTGTAATCTCAGGCGCATCGTTTATAGGATTAATTGAAACACTGAGATTAAATAGATCGCTCAAACTGCTGCCATCACTTACTGCAACTGGAACGGTCAAGGAGCCGTTGACATCAGTGTTTGGTGTGATGGTGGTGCCCACAACAGAATAATCTGCTCCACTCAGAACAAAGAGGGTAAAATCATCCGGATAAATGTTGTCAGGATCATTAACCGTCAAGTCAGTCAGCGCAATAGTTAAAGCGGCTTCTTCGTCAACATTCATCGGCACCTGTCCGGCAATGACCGGTTTATCATTGACTGAACCTACCGTCACTGTCAGGTTGAACGGATCACTGTTATCCGCTCCATCATTCACTATCACAGGAACTGTAAGGTCCCCGACAAAATTCGCATCCGGAGTAATCGTCACGCCATCGGCTTCAACTGTGTAGTCGGTGCCAGTCAGTACTGTGAGACTATAACCGATTGGATAACTGTTGTCAGGATCTGTTACATTCAAATCGGTAAACTGAACCGTCAGTGCTGTCTCCTCTGGTGTGGACAGTGGGCCGGCCTGACTATCGATGACAGGCTTGTCATTCATTGGGTTGACTGTCACGGTCAAATCAAACGGATCACTGTCCTCTGTGCCATCATTTATTATCACTGGAACAGTGAGATCACCATTCACATCCGTGTTCGGGATAATGGTAACGCCATCCGCTTCAACCGTATACCCGGTGCCGGTCTGGACTGCGAGACTGTAACCGATTGGATAGGTGTTGTCTGGATCTGTTACATTCAAATCGGCAAATTGTATCGCCAGTGATGTCTCCTCTGGGGTTGACAAAGGTCCGGCTTGACTATCGATGACCGGTTTGTCATTTATTGGGTTGACTGTCACTAGCAAGTTAAACGGGTCACTATCATCTGTGCCATCATTTACTATCACTGGAACAGTGAGATCACCATTCACATCCGTGTTTGGAGTGATCGTTACACCATCCGCTTCAACCGTATATCCAGCTCCAGCCTGGACTGCAAGGCTGTAACCGATTGGATAGGTGTTGTCTGGATCCGAAACACTTATATCAGCAAACTCGACGCTTAGTGCAGTTTCCTCATTTGTGTTCAACACCAAAGCCTGGTTATTGATGACCGGCTTGTCATTGACTGCGGTAACTGCCACATTTAAGTTGAGGATACCACTGTAAGCGGTTCCATCTGTAATGGTAACAGGCACAGTCAATGTTCCGACAAAGTCTAGTGATGGAGTAATGGCATTTCCTGACCGAGAATAGTTTACACCGTCCAGTACCAAAAGTGTAAAATCAGCAGGATAGTTGTTGTCCGGATCCGTCACATTCAAATCTGCAAACTGAATCGCTAGCTCTGTCTCCTCTGGTGTTGACATTGGGCCAGCCTGGCTGTCGATAACCGGTGGATCATTGATAGGGGTGACCTCTACACTAAGGTTAAAGGAATCACTATCAATTGATCCATCATTTACGACAACGGGCACGGACAGGTTACCGTTAAAATTATTGTCAGGAGTAATGGTCGTTCCGGCAAAGGTATATCCAGCACCGGCCTGAACTGTAAGGCTGAAACCAGTCGGATACGTATTGTCTGGATCAAAAACAGTCAGGTCGGCCAGGCTGATGGCCAGAGAGGTTTCTTCTGCTGTTGTCAAGACAACCTGTCCTGTGATCACTGGTTTGTCATTTATTGAATTAACCGTCACAAGCAAGTTAAACGGATCACTGGCATCTGTGCCATCATTAACAACCACCGAAACGGCAAGTACACCGCTCACATCGGTGTTCGGAGTGATGGTAACACCATCAGCTTCAACTGTATAACCAGTACCGTTTTGAACAGTGAGGCTATAACCATTCGGATAGGTATTGTCTGGATCCGTTACATTCAAATCACTAAGTTGAATGGTGAGTGCCGTTTCCTCATCAGTGTTTAACGGTCCCGTCTGGCTGTTGATGACAGGTTTATCATTTACAGGATTTACTGTAACAACAAGTCCTAAAACATTATCACTGAATGCTTCAAAATCTTTAACTCGAACCGGTATGTTCAAAGTTCCACTAAAATCATTTATTGGCGTAATCGTATTACCGGATCGTGTGTAATTTGCACCATTAAATGTTAATAAAGTGAAGTCATCCGGATAGATATTGTCAGGATCTGTCACATTCAGATCAGCAAGCTGAATAGTAAGTGCAGTTTCTTCATCAGTGCTCAAAGCTCCGGCCTGACTGTCAATATGTGGAGGATTATTAACAGCTGAGACATTCACGCTAACATTAAAAGTATTACTGTCTATATCCCCATCATTGACAGTAACCGGCACTGATAATACGTCATTGAAATTGTCTACAGGTGTAATAGTATTTCCATTTCTAGTATAATTTGCACCATCCATGACACTCAGAGTAAAATCAGCCGGGAATGTGTCATCCGGATCATTCACTTGAAGGTGAGTAAGTAATATTTCAAGCGCTGTGCTTTCATTTGTAGTCAATATCCCTGGTGTCTGCCCTGTTATTACCGGCGAATCATTGATCGGTGCAACTTCGATAGTAATATTAGTCACAGCGCTGAAATGAAAATTTTCATCACTTACCATAACAGCAACACTCAAAGGGCCCGTCAGGTTAAGTACAGGTGTAATAGCATTACCTGAAACAGTATAAAACGCAGGGTTCTCAAGAACAAACAAGGTAAAATCACCGGGATACGAACTATCTTGATCATCGATTGTCAAATCTGTAACTGAAAGGGTCAGTGCAGTTTCTTCTGGAGTTGAAAGGGGTACCTGAAGACCTGTGATAGTTGGAGATTCGGTATCCACTCCATCGCAATCCTGATCAATCCCATCGTCAACAAGCTCAACGGCTCCTGGATATACAGATTCGACGGCATCATCACAGTCATCTGATGTAGTTGATTCGCTATCAACAGTATCGCAGCTTCCATCAACAGCCAGTATCGTCGTCCCAGCAATTGTGCCGAAACCGTCCTGATCAGCGTCCACAATACAAGTAATTGTGTCAAAGCCGTTGCAGTCCTGATCAATAGTATCGTCTACTATTTCGCTATTGGTCGGAAACCTGTTTGCGGCACTATCATCACAGTCACCTGTTGTAGCTGTTAAGGCTGAGGCTAAATAGTGATCGACTGGCTGCGCACATACCGGGCCG
>Ga0102953_1000449_pt1 | contig 28664 bp, 23 predicted proteins | sample SalPon2A_C_D2_MG_FD_78509 | JGI IMG/M metagenome (GOLD analysis project Ga0102953, IMG submission 78509) | Soil microbial communities from South San Francisco under conditions of wetland restoration - Salt Pond MetaG R2A_C_D2_MG | ecosystem: Environmental > Terrestrial > Soil > Wetlands | place... | reverse complement strand
TGACATCCCCATAGACAGTGACAATGTCCTCTTTCAGGAGCTTTTCTATTGAGGGTGGCGGGGAAACTGTACAGATAACACCGTGACCTTTACTGCCTGTTCAATGGAAAAGTCCGTTCCAAAATAGTTTGACCGATAAAAACCATACGTCTGTAATTCTCTGCCTGACACATATTAACCATTAAATGCCATCTTGTTTGGGGGGAAATCTTGTACGTACTCATATCCACAAACTTGACAGACATATTTTCCGTGATCGCACATTTTCACATGTAGGCAGAATTATGACGCATCAAGAACTTTACGAATAGTCATGGATAAATCTTGCAGCAAGATGGGTTTCGTAAGATAGGCTTGAAACCCAATATCTTCTGCAGTTGCTTGGTCAATCAGTTCGCTATACCCTGTACATAGAATAATAGGCATCTTTGGTCGGATGGCTAGAATCTGTTGACAAAGCTCCGCTCCAGTCATTTTGGGCATGGTCATGTCTGTTATTAGAAGATCAAATTCACCTGGTTTTCTGCGAAACGTATTTATCGTATCCTCGCTACTTGTATGTGCTGTCACTTGATACCCAAGTTGCTTAAGCATTCTCAAGTTCATTGCAACTATGGCCTCATCGTCGTCCACAAGCAAAATACGTTCACGACCTTTTAGCAGCTGCGCCGGTAACTCTTTGTGGGGCGATTCTCCCGATGTTTGAGTGGTCGGCAAATAAATGCTGAAAGTTGTGCCTTTCCCCACCTCACTTGATACCGATATCTTACCGCTTAAACTTGTTACGATGCCATGTACGACCGCCAAACCAAGACCTGTGCCTTCACCTTGTTCTTTTGTTGTATAGTAGGGTTCAAAAATATTTGCCAAAACATCTTCGGTCATACCAGTACCTGTATCACTTATCTCCAGATTCACATATTCCCCTGGCTGTAGTTGTAATTTGTTGCCATGATTTTCTTTGACCACAATAGCCGGTTGCACAGAAACAGTTAGTACCCCGGCGGTTTCTCTCATTGAATGGTAGGCATTAGTACAGAGGTTCATGATTAACTGGTGTATCTGAGTGGGGTCAGCTAACACAACTTTGCAATCTGGATTAATATCAGGACTTATCTCTATTGTTGTCGGAATTGATGATCTAAGAAGTTTCAATACTTCCTTTGTAATCGTCTGGATTTTCAGCGGAGCAGATTCCCGGGAACTTTTTCTGCTAAAGGTGAGTATCTCTTTTACCAGTTCCTTCGCTCGGTTGCCCCCTCTGAGAATCTCATCGAGATATCCCCTTACCTCTCGAGAGACACCATCATCTGTTAAGGCTAACTCTGTATAACCCATAACCGCTGCTAAAATGTTATTAAAGTCATGTGCAATACCACCGGCTAAAGTTCCAATAGACTCCATTTTTTGAGATTGAAAAAGCTGTTCTTCCATTTTTGCATGATCTTCTTCCGCTATTATACGAGCAGTGATATCCCGTGCAAAGGCACAGTTATATTCTTTTCCTTCAAAGGCCATGTAATTGACCACCACCTCAACTGGAAATAATCTATCCTTTTTTGTTTTATGTTGAGTTTTAAGTAAAAAAGAGCCCTTATCTTTGAGCTCCTGCCAATGCCCAGCCCATTCTTTTTCAGGAAAATTTGGGTCGACATCATGCACAGACATAGTCAAGAGCTCTTCCTGAGAATACCCCAAATTCTGACATGCCGATTTGTTCACATACGCAAAACGACCATCTTTATCGATCCAAAATACTGAGTCGGAAATATGATCGATAGAGAATTTGGTGAAAAGCAAGTCGCTTTCAGCCCTTTTGCGTTCTATAATATTTTGGGTGAGGTCTTTATTAAGACTGACAAGAGATTGATATCTCCATAAAGCCATGAGACAAATAGTGATGAAAAGAAAAGAGGCACTGATCAGGCCAATTCTTTTGCCTGTCCAGAATGTTTCGGTGTCGCCAAACCATTGCTTTTCAAATTTATAAAACAAAGAATTTCTATCTGCCTTTAGCTCTTTGACGTAATCATTGATTACCGCGAGTTTCTTTGTATGCCTACCGTTTAATGGCGCTGCAAAATAGATAGAAAACGGGCTGAATACAATGGGAGTTTTATGGGAATAAAATGTTGTATATTCATCAAAACCGTGCGTGCTATTCACAGAAAAAGTATCGACATTATGATCCTTAAAGGCTTTGTAAATGGACTCATAGTTATCAAAAGCAACGTACTGCACGGGAATATCAAACTCGGTTAACATTTTTTGTAATGCTGCAGTGATCCTGCTGCCTTTTAGTACACCGATTTTTTTATCTGCTAAATCAAAGATTCCGTGAACATCCTGGTTTTGAGCGTAGATGGTTCCCCAGATTGACCATACTGGTTCTTGAGTGAAGGACAAATAGCGAGAACGTTCTTGAGTGCTACCCAAAGCGGTCATTAAATCTATTTTATTTGATTCTAAAAAGTTTAGGCATTCTTGTAGTTCACAGGAAACATATTCAAGTTCCCAATTCTCTTTTTGTGCGACATAATCTAAGATTTCGACAAACAGACCTTTTGGGCTGTCATCAAAATAAACGATAGGTTTATTTTGGAAGATGCCAACTCGAATAGTTTCAGTTGCCCAAGAATGAGCAGATGGCCCAGTCATTGTAAACATGAGGAAAAACAAAGTGGCTAACAAAAATCTTCTGGTGGATAGCTTTTGTGTCATTTGAAAAGTTTATCACAAAAAAGGATGGGTGTGAAATTTATTTACCGGCAAATGATAGGTAATAAAGCGGTTAAAAAGGGAGGAGAAGTTGAAGATACGTTCTGCCGCGCTTAATTTTACTGTGCTCTTAAGCGAGCATCAGAGCTGTTTTTTAGCAGAAGCGGCGGTACAGGAGTTCCATGATAATCCACCAGAGACCTTCTCCTTTCACATAGAAGTCCTTGACCCATGAACTTTTAATAATCTAATATAAAATATGCTTATTAAAGAGATGCCATTGTCTTACACGAGAACTGATGGGGCAGGCTCAAAATCTTCAGTTGAAAGGTGATTTTATTTTTTCTTTTTGGAGGAGTATTTTTATGGAGATTAACCCGCTGTATGCAACCTTTAAGTCTTGTCTCATTGCCGTATTAATCGTAATTTCAGCATCATTCTTCGGCTGTGTTGCCTCAGACGCCATTGACCCAGCAGGAGCAAACGATAATCCGGTGCTTCTCATGATTGATGGTGGTAAACTCTATGACGCGTGGTGGAAGGAAGCGAAAGGAGCAGTGGAACCAAAATCGGACAACCCTTTATGGAAACTGCAGACAACAAACAAACGCAGTGGAAGTGCAACATGGCGTTGTAAAGAATGTCATGGGTGGGACTATAAGGGCAAAGATGGCGCGTATGCTACTGGTTCTCACAAGACAGGCTTCCCGGGAATTTTAGACAGTCATCATATGCCCATTGAACAGATTGAATCAATTCTAAAAGGATCGACAAATCCCGGCCATGATTTTTCTTCTGTCATAAGTGATGCCTCTATTCACAAGATTGCAGTGTTTATCAGGACAGGCCTCATTGACCTGAAATATTACGTGGACTACAGCACTAAACAGCCTTTAAAGGCTAATATTGAAAATGGAAGAGAAGTTTTTGTAAGAACAAAGTGCTCCCACTGCCACGGTGAAAACGGTGATCAAGCAGCATCAAGTACTGACGAGTTTCTTGGAGTTATAGCGAACACTAATCCCTGGGAATTTATACACATAACCAGATTTGGTTCTGCCGGTGTTGTTATGCCTGCACTAAAAATAAAGCTCCCTAGGGATGAAAAGCGAGACAAAATGCCTTCTGGTGTAAAGTCCGGATATGATATGCAGGACATGCTGGATTTGTTGGGATTTGCCAGAACTCTGCCCTCTCCTGTCAAATAAAGAGTAGAGGACGCAACTCCTTCTCTGATCCTCACAAATCTCTTGATACTCCTTTGTATCTGCGGAGGTTGACTATCTTGAAGGCTAAATAACCGGTGATAGCAAGACATATGATAAGTGAAAAGCACAAAATATTGGCCGTAGATGATCATCCTGTCACCCTTAGACTTCTCAAAGAGCTTTTAGAAAAAGATTACGACATTTTCACGGCCACTAATGGAGTTGATGCTCTTCGAATTTGTACCAAAGAGCAGATTGATCTTGTCCTTCTTGACATAATGATGCCAGAAATGGACGGCTATGACGTGTGTAAAGTAATGAAAGTCAGTCTATCCACTAAACACATACCTATAATTTTTCTTACAGCAAAAACCAAAACTGACGACATTGTGCAAGGCTTTGATTTGGGCTGTGTTGATTATGTGACAAAACCCTTTATTGGAATCGAATTATTAGCAAGAGTGAAGACACAGATTGAGCTAAAAATCTTAAAGGGGATTCTACCGTTATGTTGTGTCTGCGGGTTAATTCGTGATGACACAGGCGTTGAGCAAGGTAAGGGAGAATGGCTGAAAGTCGATAAATTTATAAGTAAAAAGACTGATGCTTACATATCGCATAGCTATTGTCCCGAGTGTCTGAAAAAAGCGAAGGCAGACGCTGGTGTTATCTAGAAGGTCACTCTACGTAAAGTAAGCATTTTATAAGTTGAAGTTTGCTTGCAAAATGACAGCGCCCAAAAGTCAATATGTCATTTTCTGCTTTTAACACTTCCCAAAGTCAATAGCTTCCATGAGCACCGATTTTATTTTCAGTGTTCCAAGATCTTTTTTATTATTTCCCCGAATATAAGTGTTCTGGACTTGAGAGCCTTCCAAAAGAGAGCAGACCACTGCAAACCATACACCTGTCATCTTTGCCGATCACATATCAACAAAAGGTTATAGTATGGAAGTATTGTTGCGTATTGCGCAATATGCGCTATAATAACAACTATGATAAAATCATTTAAACATAAAGGGTTGCAGAAGTTTTTTGAGTCGGGGAGTCTCGCTGGTATTAAGCCTGGACACAAACAAAAAATCAGAATGAGATTAACCGCTTTAGACACAGCAATATGTATTGAAGATATGGATATACCAGGCTTTCGCCTCCATCAATTGAAAAGAGACAAAAAAGGTTCATGGGCAATAGATGTGAATAAAAACTGGCGAATCGTTTTTAAATTCGAAGGCGGCAATGTCTATGTCGTTGACTATGAGGACTACCACTAATGAGCATGCATAATCCACCACATCCAGGAGAATTTATCAAGGAAGTATATCTTGAGCCATTCCATTTTAGCTTTCGTAGCGTCGCGATGAAACTCAAGGTGTCTCCGTCAACATTTTTGCGTCTTATAAAAGGGCAAAGCAGCATAAGCCCTGAAATGGCTTTGCGACTCTCTAAAGGTTTAGGGCGGTCCCCCGAAAGTTGGTTAGCTATGCAGGATAATTATAACCTTTGGCATGCAAAAAAAGTCATCAACCTTGACGAAGTTGAACCTATTGCAATGAATGCATAATTAGACAAAGCTTTAACAATGGCATCAAGAACGACAATCGTAATTCGTGCCGACTCAATCTTATTTATCGTTCGACAAGCGTATCGCCAGTCAACACCACTGCGGCGCTGCTGCTTATGCATGATATTAAGATGTGACTTTGAACTCTTACCTCCCTTCTGCATTGCTAAAAGTCAACACACTCCATGAAAGACTCAACACCCAACTAAGTCAATAGCTTCCATCTAAAATCCATAAAATGCTAGAAAGGCAAAAAAAATGTAAGAAGTGCCCCAAGATCCTGATTTCAAAGGAAAGCTGAAACACAGCGTTTCGAAAAATGGATATTTTCTTCTCCACTTTTTTTGATTTCATGTTAGTATTCGAGCCAATTTTCAACTTTAAATTTTAAACTTCCGGTAATGCCGGTTTAAGGGAGTATTCAATGAAACCAGATTCTCGTGATAAATTATCAGTGGCCCGAAAAGGTCCCAGCGTACTTCTGTGGTTGATTGTGCTTGGCCTCATGGGAGCGGCGGCCATTGCGGTTACCCGACTGTATGAACTGGAAAAGCCTCAAGTTTCGGTGCTGTCGGATTTTGCCATTCTTGGGATGAAAGGTGCCGTTGAAGTGCAAATAACAGATGAGAAGAGTGGAATCCAGTCATATTCGATTGTGCTGCAACAGGGAAAGAACAGAATACCTCTGGCTGGAAAGAAATTTGTCAGACAGGGTATCTTTGGCGGTGGACCGAAAAAATTGGACGAAGTTGTTGCAATTGATGCCTTGCCTCTGGGTATTGTCGATGGTCGTGCTGAGCTGCTGATTGACGTGCGTGATTTTTCTTTGTGGGGCTGGTTGGCCGGCAATGAGACGACTGACGCCTATGCTGTGGCATTTGATGTCAAACCTCCGCATCTGAGTATAATTGATTCACCGCGATCTATTAAACCAGGCAGTGCCGGAATTGTTATTTATAGTGCTGATGAAGATATTTTTGAACATGGCGTAACAATTAACGGAGATTTTCATCCGGGATTTCCAGTGCCCAATCGCAGTACGGGGACGTTTGGGGCAATGATCGGCATTCGATATGACACGGAGACAATCGATAAAGCATCCATAACCGCTGTCGATAAAGCGGGCAACCAGAGCATTATTTCTTTTGTGATCAATTTGCGGAAGGTCAAGAAGAACACGGACAGAATCAATGTCAGCGATGGTTTCTTAAATAAAAAAATACCGGAATTTGAACAATATTATCCTGAAATGACGGGTTCCACCATCGAGCAATATATATACGTAAACAATGAGGTTCGCAGACAAAACGCCCAGCGTATTAAAGAGTTATGCAGCCATTCGAGTCCCGAACGTTACTGGCATGGAAGGTTTGGCCGTATGCGGCGCAGTTCCAGGAGAGCGGGCTTTGCCGAATATCGCTCGTATTTTTACAATGGCGCCAAAATTGACAATCAGGTCCATCTTGGCATTGACCTGGCCTCTGTTCGCCAGGCAGAGGTTGAGGCCTCAAATAAAGGGAAAGTTGTATTTGGTGATTATCTGGGTATTTATGGCAATATGGTTATTCTCGATCATGGTATGGGAATTTTCAGTCTCTATTCGCATTTGAACCGTATCAGTGTTACTGAAGGTGAACTGATTGAAAAAGGTGCGGTCTTGGGGCATACCGGGATGACAGGTATGGCGGGTGGAGACCACTTGCATTTTTCTATTCTGGTCAACGGTATCTTTGTTAATCCTGTCGAATGGTGGGATGAGAACTGGATTGACCGGCATGTGGAGCAGTACCTGAAAGGTTGATAAACTCACAGTTAACCTGCCACGCAGGAAACGAAAATCCTCAACATATCCAGCGTCAGCAACGCCATTAACCTATAACCATTGATTTTTTCTATGTCCCGCATCAAGATACTTCCTGAAGCTCTTGCCAATCAGATTGCTGCCGGAGAGGTTGTTGAAAGGCCGGCATCGGTAGTAAAGGAGTTGTTAGAAAATGCAATTGACGCGGGAGCAACGGCTGTTGAAGTCCATATTGAGGGGGCCGGAAGCCGCAGTATCAAAATTATTGATAATGGTATCGGCATGGACCAGGATGACATTCTCCTCAGCCTGGAACGTCATGCGACCAGTAAACTTACCAGTGTAGATCAGCTTTCTTCCATGACTACTTTGGGGTTTCGGGGAGAGGCAATCCCAAGTATTGCCTCGGTCTCAAAGGTTACTATCACCTCCCGGCCTTTGTCAGCTGAGCTTGGTTCTGCAGTCCATGTGCATTTCGGTAGTATAAAGAAGGTCCATGATATGGGGTGTGCCTCAGGAACCATGATCGAGGTGCGCGATCTCTTTGCCAATGTCCCTGCCAGGCGAAAATTCTTAAAAACCGCAGCAACCGAATTGTCTCATATTGATGAAGTGGTGCGTTCCTGCTGCCTAGCCAACCCACAGATTGGTTTCACCTACCAGGTTGGAGACAGGGAAGTTCTGCGTTTTTCGGAGACGAGTAACTTGGAAAAGGGACGCTTTCTGGAAATTACTGGTCACAAAGGCGCCCTTATAACACTTGCCGGACACTCAATTTCCCCTGAGATGAAGGTGCGTGGTTTCCTGATTCCTCCGGACCAGGCTTCCGGCAAGTCTGCCAAGCTGTGGACTTTTGTCAACGGACGGTATGTCAAAGAACGCTTGCTTTCCCACGCTGTCATAGAAGGGCTGCAGGGGTTTCTGATGAAGGGGAGACGACCTGGAGGGTTGGTGTTTATTGACCTTGATCCCCAGAGTGTCGATGTGAATGTGCATCCTGCCAAACAGGAAGTACGCTTTAGACATTCAGTGGCAGTACATCAGCTGGTTTCATCTGCTGTTACCACGGCTCTCAAGGAGTATCAGCAGCACCTTCGCGAGGCTGTTTTTGGTGGGCCTCAGGTATCGTCAGCAGTACCGGATTTACCTGCCGACAAGGAGTTTTCTGTACAAAAGGAGAGCCGGCAGGAAGGCTCTGACCGGTCCGTTCCGGAGGTTGTCGGCTCTGAAAGTTTTGCGGGAATATCTGAAAAGATACGGTCCAACTCAATTTTCAAGAAACCACTTTTCCCGGAAGCCACTCTCGGAGAACAGACGCCTGCTTATGTTTCTGGTCAGTCACCAGTGCCCAGCAGAGATAAAAAGGGCGGTGGCCATACTTTTGATGAAACTGGCAGCAATGCTGTTGCTGAGGACACCACTCAGGCTCCCCGCCTTATCGGGCAGCTCTTTGGAACGTATATTCTATGTGAAGTCGAGGATGGTTTTGTGGTGGTTGATCAACATGCGGCCCAGGAAAGGCTGTTTTTCGAAGAGTTGCGGGAGCAGTATGCTAAATCTTCAGTGCCGAGTCAAACCTTGATGTTTCCTGAAATGGTTGATTTGACAGCCTCTGAAATTAGTGTTCTTGAACAATATGCGGAGGAAATCAGTCGCCTTGGCTTGGACCTTCAGGGGTTTGGGGGCGAGTCCTTTGTGGTGAATGCTATTCCGGCTTCAATGGCGCATGCCTCAGGCGAAGAGGTTCTGCGGGAGATTATTGACCGCCTTATAAATGGTGAGAATGGAAAATCTGAAAACAGGCTTGAAGCGGTTCTGGCCACCATGGCTTGCAAGGCTGCAATTAAGGCGGGGCACCGGCTCTGTGAAGAAGAAATTGAGAGCCTGCTTCGTCAGCTGCAACGGGCTGGAATTTTTTCTCATTGTCCCCACGGCAGACCGGTGGTCAAAAAGTTTTCTGATAAAGATGTGCAAAGATGGTTTTATCGGACCTGATTTGCTCTTGTAGGTTGAGCGATTGACGGAGTTTCTTTGCAGTGCTGCCTGTTCAGTTTTTTAATTTCTTGTGCCAAGCGCTTGAAAGGGGAGGTGACAAAAAAATTTATCAGCTCATTCTCTTGTGCTATACTTCCTATATGCAGAGCGATAGACGGAGTCTCGCAGGCTCGCTGACCTGGACAGGTAGAGTTCGGTGGCTTTCGATATTTCCCCGTAATATCGCTGAATAGATACAAATAGTGTTTATCCAGAAACTCATTTCTTCCGAATGATTACAGTAAATTGCTTTACCGGCCAACGAAACGGGCGCAGTGAATGCCGCTAATTGTTCATGAAATGTTCGGGCTAACTAGAAAAACATAAATGGTGAGGTGAATGTCTTCAACAGGCTTGTATATCCAACTTTTCAGCATCCATGGACTCATTCGCGGAGTGTCACCAGAATTGGGCAAGGATGCCGATACTGGCGGTCAGGTAAAATATGTGCTTGAGCTTGCCAAGACACTTGGCGAGCAGCCTGAAGTTGAGCAGGTCGATCTGGTCACACGGTTGATTTACGATGCGACGGTTTCCAGGCTGTACAGCGAAGTGATTGAACCTTTGTCTGAAAAGGCCAGAGTCGTTCGGATACAGTGCGGCGGTCGGAAATATATTCGTAAAGAGATGCTTTGGCGTCACTTGGATGAGTTTATTGATAAATCCATTAAATTTATCAAGGTACATGGGCGGGTGCCCGATATCTTTCATGGTCATTATGCCGATGGTGGTTACGTTGCTCAAGAGCTTGCCAGTATATTCGGAGTCCCATTTATTTTTACCGGGCATTCCATGGGCAGGCATAAAAAAAATAAACTTCTCTCTGAGGGTATGACCGAGGCGGATATTGTCCGGCGCTATTTCATCAATCACCGGATAGCAGTTGAGGAAAAGGTGATTAAAGAGGCGGAATCTATTATCACCAGCACCAACCAAGAGGTGGAAAAACAGTATGGTCTTTATGATAATTACGCGGCGGGGCAGTATCTGGTAAATCCGCCAGGTATCGATATCGATACCTTTTACCCGTATTATGACACGACGTTTGATCCTTCCCTGGAGTCAGAAACATTCAAACAGGCCCGTGTTGATCTGCTGCACGAACTGCAGCGCTTCTGGGTTGGGCCGCACAAGCCGTTTATTCTCGCCTTGTGCCGGCCTGACCAGCGCAAGAACATTTCCGGTCTGCTCATGGCCTATGGTGAAGATAAAGAATTACAGGCCATTGCCAATCTGGCCATTTTTGCAGGAATCCGTAAAAATATTAACCAGATGGAGGAGAATGAGCGGGATGTGCTGACGGAAATGCTTTTGCTCATGGACCGATTTGATCTTTACGGCAAGCTAGCCATCCCGAAGAAGCATGATTTTTCCTTTGAAGTGCCGGAGCTGTATCGAATCTGTGCCGAAAACCACGGTGTTTTCGTTAATCCTGCCCTGGTTGAGCCTTTTGGCCTGACACTTATTGAGGCGGCATCCACCGGCCTTCCTATTGTGGCGACAAAAGATGGGGGGCCTGCTGATATCATCGGTAATTGTGAAAACGGTATCCTTGTTGATCCATCCAGCTATCAGGAAATCTCCCATGCCTGCCGTCAGCTGCTTGTTGATGGTGATCTGTGGAACAAATGCTCGGCAAATGGCATCAATGGAGTCCGAAAGCATTATTCCTGGCCGGCCCACTGCCGTACTACCCTTTCCGCTTATCAAAGTGCTTTGGATAATATGCCGGATGTTCAGCCGGATGCGATGCAGGGACAGAGGGGCTTCGGACGCAGTCTGACCCAGGTAAAACGATTGATGTTTACAGACATTGACAATATTCTAATCGGTAATGAGAAAGATGAGGACAATGTCGCGCTGCAGCGTCTCCTGCAGATGCTAGGGGAGAGCAAGGACCTTTTGTGGGGTATCGCCACTGGTCGTCCACTGGAACTGACTCTTGATGTGCTCCAGAAAAATGATATTCCAGTGCCGGATATTTTGATATGCTCGGTGGGGACTGCTATCTATTACGGTCAGGAAAATGCCCTCGATAATGGCTGGCAGTACCATATTTCATATAAGTGGCAGCCGGATTTGATCAAAAGTGCATTACAGGACCTTGATTTTCTTTATTTTCAGGAGGCGGAAAACCAGCGCCCTTTTAAGGTCAGCTACATCATGAAAGATGATCCTGACTTGCTGGCAGAAGTGCATGGGGCGCTGTTGGCAGAAAAACTCAAATATCATCTTGTCTTTTCCAATAACCAGTTTCTGGACATTCTCCCCTACCGTGCCTCAAAGGGTAAAGCGGTGCGCTATTTAAGCTACAAGTGGGAGATACCCCTGGCGCAGATTATGGTCTGTGGTGAATCCGGCAATGATGCTGATCTTCTGCGGGGAGATATGTGCGCTGTGGTGGTCGCGAATCACTCAAGCGAGCTGGAGCCGTTGAAAGGAATGCGGAAGATGTACTTCAGTGATCAGGAATATGCCGCCGGTATTATTGATGGTTTGAAATACTATAATTTCCTTTAAGGATGACGTAATGATTAAAAAGTTTGGTAGCCTTATTGATGCAGAGGAGGTTCCGGTTGTACTTGATTTCTTATTCTCGATAGAAGCGCCTGTAAGCGGAATTATTCTTAACAATGATATCTTACTGGCTTTTCAGAGTTTTCAGGAACGCCATAAAGGGAAATTGCCAAGCTCTCTGAGGTTTTTAGAGCGTGTACAGGAAATTGTCCGTCTGGAAGACAGGCTGGTGATGGTCTATCGCCTGCGGAAAGCTTCCTGCCGTATCTACCAGGTGAAGGAAGGAGAGACAACGCTGGTTAAGGTCGGAAAAAAGGAATTTCTTGATATCAAGGAACGCCTGATCAGGCCGGACCTTCCCTTTGACCAGCGCACCCTGGAAATTGATCTGTCGCCATTCTATGATTACGGGCCATCGACCAAGGACCCTGACAGCATCGGCAACGGAATTCGTCACCTCAACCGCTATATGTCAGCCAATCTCTCCAATCAGCCGGAGAAATGGAACCTTGCCCTCTATGAGTTTCTCAAACTGCACAGCATGCATGGCGTGCAGTTATTACTGGACGCAGAGGTCATTCATAGTGTCAGGGAGTTGGAAAGCGCCTTGGAAGATGTGGTCTATTTTCTTGATCGAGGCGACTGTCCTGACGATTTCAAAAATTTAAAGAAAAAACTCGCTGGATTCGGTTTTCTGGACGGTTGGGGAGATTCTCGAGAACGTATTCTTGAGACTGTTCAGCTGTTGCAGGATATTCTTGAACAGCCCAACGAGAGTGTGTTGGAAGAGTTCCTGGCAAGAATACCAATGGTGTCGAAGGTTACCTTGATTTCTCCCCATGGCTGGTTTGGTCAGGAAAATGTCCTGGGCCGCCCCGATACTGGAGGGCAGGTCGTTTATGTGCTGGACCAGGCTACTGCCCTGGAAAAATATCTGAAACAGGACTTAAAAAACTCCGGTTTGGAAATCGAGCCCAAAGTCGTGATTGTCACCAGGTTGATTCCTGAAAATGAGGGAACAACATCCAACGAACGCCTGGAAAAGGTACATGGTACCAATAATGTTTGGATTTTGCGGGTTCCTTTTCGTTATCCACATAGCGGTGAGGTCATTTCTCACTGGATTTCACGGTTTAAAGTGTGGCCGTATCTGGACCAGTTTGCCGTGGATGCTGAGGTGGATATTCTGCAGGAATTCGGAGGACTCCCAGACCTCATTGTCGGCAATTATTCCGATGGTAATCTTGTAGCCACAAAGCTTTCCGAAAGTTTAGGCGTCACTCAGTGCAATATTGCTCATGCTCTGGAAAAGTCAAAATATCTGTTTAGCGATCTGTACTGGCAGGATTTTGAGCAGGAATATCATTTTTCTGTGCAGTTCATCGCTGATATGATTTCAATGAACCTGGCAAACTTTATTATCAGCAGTACCAGTCAGGAGATTACCGGCAGTGACCGCGCAATCGGCCAGTATGAATCGTATCAGTTTTTTACCATGCCCGGCCTTCTGCAGGTGAGTAACGGCATCAACTTGTTTCATCCGCGCTTCAACGTGATTCCTCCAGGGGTCAGTCAATCGATTTTTTTCCCGTTTACTGAAAAAAGGCGGCGGAAAAAAACACCTGCGGGGCCGCTTGAAGAGCTGCTTTTTCACACCCAGGATGAGAACTGTCTGGGAGATCTTTATAATCATGATTTGCCGCCAATTTTTTCAATTGCCCGCCTGGACAGGATAAAAAATCTTACGGGTCTGGTTGAAGCTTACGGCAGAAATGAAGAACTGCGGGGCCGCGCGAATCTAGTTATTATCGCCAGCGTCTTAAATCCAGAGTTTTCCAAAGATGCTGAAGAAGCTGCAGAAATTCGAAAGATGCACGATTTGATCCGGCAGTATGACCTGGGTGGTAGCATTCGCTGGATCGGCAGGTTTTTGTCCAAAGACGTCAGTGGTGAAGTGTACCGGGTTATGGCTGACAAGGGTGGCGTGTTTGTCCAGCCGGCGCTGTTTGAAGCATTTGGACTGACTATCCTTGAGGCGATGCATTCCGGACTGCCGGTTTTCGCAACTCAGTTTGGCGGCCCACTGGAGATTATCAATGACAAGGAAAGCGGTTTTTTGATCAATCCGACAGATCAGGAAGCACTGGCGGAAAAGCTAAACCGATTTTTCGAGAAGGCCGCTGCTGAACCAAAGTATTGGACGACAATTTCCAAAAACGGGATAAAACGGGCGAAAAAGCACTTCACCTGGGAGCTGCATTGTCAGAACCTGACAAAGTTGACGAAGGTGTACGGTTTTTGGCGGTATTCAATTTCCGGTCAGGCAAAATCACGTTTAAACCGGTATTGTCAGTTGCTGTATCATCTGTTTTTTAAACAGCGTGCCGATAAAATTTTAGAACTTTAGGCGCCAGGTGTTTTTTGGATGGAACGATTTGGGGGGCCAATGAACGAGACGATGGTTGTCACAGTTGGTGAAGTAGTCTGGGACTGTTTTCCTGACAGAAAAGTGTTAGGCGGTGCGCCGCTTAATGTCGCATACCACCTGTCCTCTCTGGGACATGATGTGCTGGCGGTAAGCCGGATTGGTGATGATCAGTTAGGGCGTGCAACCTTGGCCAAGTTCCGTGAACTTAATGTTAGTACCGCAGGCGTGCAGATCGACGCTGAACTGCAGACAGGTCAGGTTACGGTAAGTTTTGATCAGGACAATGAGCCAAAGTTTGATATTGTGGCGCCTGCTGCCTGGGATGCCATTGAACCTATCAAAGCCTTGTCGGAAATTGCTGACAGGCCGTTTAGCCTGGTGTTCGGCACCCTTGCTCAACGTGACAGGCGAAGCAGGGACGCCATTGTCCAGTTGCAGGACAAGGCATCTTACCGGTTTTATGATGTTAATCTCCGGCCGCCGTACACGATCAGAGAACTGGTATTGAATTCATTAGTGAAGGCCGATACTGTCAAGGTAAACGAAAAAGAGTTGTGCATTCTGGGAAACTGGTGCGGTTTGGCTGCAGAAATGGACAGAAAAAAAATTGCCGGAAATCTTATTAAGCAATTCGGCCTTGAGGCGCTGGTGGTGACCGAGGGGGCTGGCGGCGCCTGGATTATTGTGGAGGGGAACTATTACCAGGCTGACGCGGAACCGATAACTATTGCAGATACAGTCGGTGCCGGTGACGCTTTTTTTGCGGCCCTTATCCATGGGAAAATTCAAAACAGGCCATGGGCTCAATGCCTGAAAGAAGCCAATCGCCGTGGAGGCTATGTTGCTTCCCAGGCAGGTGCAACGCCCAAAATTCCTTATAGTTAGCCAAGTTCTAAGTCGGGTCATAAATATATTTTGTAATTACCTCTTTTTTTCAGCCAATTGGGCCAGAAGACAGCTCAATACATTTGCGTTACAAGGCTGAAACATTGTGGTCCTTGCTCCGTCAGCCTGCCTGTCAAACGTCCTCCCTCTCTTCGGTCACTGCGGATTGTTTGTCTGGCAGACTCCCGGACGGACCATATTGGGGTGTCTGCCGTCGTCAGCACTTTTAACCTGACTTCTTGAAACTGCTGAAAGTGAGTGCTAATCATAATAAACTATGAATTTGCTCCATACCTGGAGAAGGGTCTTGCACAAGTTTGCAAATGTGTTTATCTAACGATTTTATCTAATCATTTTTACATCATATTGAACATCTATCAGAGATGAGGAGTGTTATGAACGCTGCACCTGTTACTGAAACAAATTTCCCCGGCTTGAAGCTGATCCATCGAGGAAAAGTTCGGGATCTGTATGACCTCGGAGATACATTATTGATGGTTGCCACGGACCGTATTTCGGCTTTTGACGTTGTCATGGCGGATCCGATTCCATCAAAAGGTGAGGTGTTGACACGTTTGTCACTGTTCTGGTTTGATTATCTCAAAGATATTGTGCCGAATCATCTGATCACGGCTGATGTCGAGCAGTATCCGCAGGAATGCGCCCCCTACCGGGAAGCTTTGCGGGGAAGAAGCATGCTGGTGAAAAAAGCCAAACCACTTCCTGTCGAGTGTATTGTGCGTGGCTATATATCCGGCTCGTTCTGGAAAGCGTATCAAAAAAACAGTGTTGTCTGCGGGTTTGATCTACCCCAGGGGCTTCAGGAGTCCGAGCAGTTTCCCGAAGTCCTGTTTACTCCATCTACCAAGGCAGATCTCGGTCTTCATGATGAAAATATTTCCATAGAGACAATGGAAAAAATTGTTGGTGTTGAAGAAACTAAAGAAATTGCCAGGGTCAGCGTTGCTCTTTATCGGAAAGCAGCAGACTACGCCAGGAAAAATGGTATAATTATCGCTGATACCAAATTCGAGATGGGATGGCATAATGGTGATTTGATACTAATTGATGAGGTGCTCACTCCTGACTCTTCACGGTTCTGGCCGAAAGATGAATATCAGATAGGCAGGGGACAGGCAAGTTTTGATAAACAATTTTTGCGAGATTTTCTATTGTCACTGGATTGGGACCAGACGCCGCCCCCTCCCGAACTTCCTCAGAAAATTATTGACAAAACACGTTCTCGTTATATTGAGGCTGTAGAAAAAATCACTAAAACCACTCTTTAATGGGAGGTGTTTACCCATTGCCACAGGCAAAGAGTCGTTTGGTACACCAACCGTTTCTCTCAGGGAGATGGGTTTCGATCATTTTATTGATACTGGCAGGTGCAATGATTTCAGGTTGCCTGGCTAATGCTATCACACCGACAGAGGTCCGGTTGTTTCACTATCATGGTGAAAAAAATATTGAGATCATAAAGGAATTCATCACCCGCCTGTACGCCAAAAACCCACGTTATCAAGGTGATCCCGTCCGTCGCCAGAAGCGTCTGCAGCAACTATCTAATAACAGGCCAACGTTAGACAAATATGCTCATTGGCGTTCTGATGAAGTGCTTACCGAGGTTTTTTCAGAAATCCCCGGGGACCCGGATCGTGTTTATCTGCTGGGACTTGGGCTGGTTAAAAGCATTCGGGAGGTCTATGGACCCGAAAATAATGGCCTGATACTTATTGGTCTGCAGATTCCCCTTGAACGTCTGCAGCGGCTACACTTTAATATGAGTCAAGTCAATTGGCGGATTAAGACATATAAAGATGGGGATGGTGTCCTCTTCTTTAAGACAAACGAGGCTGGTGATGACGGTTACATCAATATGGGTTATGAAGTCCTGATGACAGAGATGCTGGCTCGTATTGAGGATGATATCTATTTAAGGGGCGGCTTATCGAAGAAGTATATTTTTGATATGTCTACTCTGTTTGTCTCACTGCTCCTCTAGGTCAATAATAGCCTTTTCGCCCGATCTCAGCGTCACAGCAAACATGAAACATGCTCACATATCACAAAATATATGCTGCGCTTTTTCGTGTTCACTGCTCCTTGATCTCGAATGAAAAAACTCACTATTCAAGACGCCTTCTGCCTCAACATCTAAAGACCTTCTTCCTTAAGCTGTTTTATCAGTTTCTTCTGTTTTGCTGTCGGTTTCTGGGGAACAGCTATAAGAATTTTTACAAAAATGTCGCCGCGGGGGCCAATGGGGCCGGAGGGAAGACCGTGCCCTTTGAGGCGGAGTTTGGCTTGTGACTGAACTCCGGGTGGCACTTTGACCTTAAGTTGTTTGCCCTCAAGGGTGGGAACTTCGATTGAATCTCCAAGGACTGCGGAGCTGAATGGAATTTGTTTTTCATATATCAGATTGTTGCCGTCCCGAGTAAATCGAGGGTCATTCTGAACATTGATGAGCAAGTACAGGCTGCCTGGTTGGCCACCATCTGGCGAAGGCCCGCCCTTGCCGGAGACTCGGAGCTTCTTGCCTGACTCAATGCCGACTGGTATTTTTACGGAAACTTTATCGGCAGTCTCACCCCTGCCCAGAGCGATGGTTTTTTCCGTGCCGTGGAGCACCTCTTCAAGAGTAATGGAAAGCTGCATAGTATGGTCGGCGCCCGGCCTGGCCTGCTGGAATCCTTGTTGGCTTCTGTAGCTGCGTGTCTGTTGAAAAGGGTTGCCGCCGCCCATACTCTGCCCTTGCCCGAACATGCTTTCAAAGGGGTTGCCGCCCATACTTGTGCGACCGCCGGCCTGAAAACTACTGCCACCCAGATTTATACCGAACTCACGCAGGATTGAACCAAGGTCACTGCCCCTGAAAATGTCTTCCTGTGAGTATTTTTGTTGGAAACCTGCCGAACCGTAGGTGTCGTATTTCTGTCTCTTTTCCGGGTCAGAGAGTACGGCGTAGGCTTCGTTGGCTTCTTTAAATTTTTCTTCGGCCTGTTTGTCACCCTTGTTACGGTCTGGGTGATACTTTAAGGCGAGTTTTCTAAAGGCCTTCTTTATGTCGCTCTCGGATGCAGATTTTTCGACGCCGAGGATTTTGTAATAGTCCATTGTTTATGTTGTGTTAAGATAGTAGTAGTAATATCCATAAGTATATGGTGATAGTATGACTCTGCAACGCGGCAGATGATGATAATTTGCTCAGCGTACTATAAGTATGGTGGTCTTGTTTGGCAAGAGAGTAGTTTCCATCCGGAAAGTGATTTTCTTTTACAATCTCTGCGTCAGGTAAGCGAGTTTACGAGACTCCGAACTGTGGGGGATTCTTGTGCGGCGTAGCCACATATGCCTCCGCGCAACTCCTCGTTTTTCTTGATCTTGTTTAAAAACCTTCTCTTTCGAATTGGAAACGAGATACTGTAACCATTCTGGAGAAATTACCTTTTCTGGTGGGCATAAGAGCTGATTGCCCTTGTAAATATGCAGCTCCGGTAGAAATAAAAGTTTGTCTGCATGGTGAAAGGAAATAATCGATGGAAGTGATAATAATTGCAGCAATGTCCGTAAACCGGGTAATCGGTCGCGGGCAGGAAATACCATGGCATATTCCAGGAGAACAGCTGAGGTTCAAAAAAGTCACCATGGGGCATCCGCTTATCATGGGAAGAAAGACTTTTGAAGCCATTGGTCGGCCTCTTCCCGGTCGGAAAAACATTATTATTTCTCGAAACAGACAGTTTGAAGCTGAGGGCTGTGAGGTGGTTCCTGATCTGAACGACGCCTTTGCCGTTTGTGCAGCTGAGCCGAAGGTATTTGTGATTGGCGGTGAACAGATTTTTACACAGGCGATGCCAGTAACTCAAACGATTATTCTGACGACCATCCAGCGCTGGGTAAAAGGTGACCGATATTTCCCGCTGTTTGAGGGATTTGAGAAAGTTGCTGAAGAAAGGATTGATGGACCTGATCCCTACATTATTGAAGTGTTCAAGCGGAAAGAACCGCCACCTTGATTAGATTAAACAGAATATTTTTGATACAGGCTTGATTGCTCTTGATGGCGAGCCATTATTTTAGGTAGAATATCTAGACTGTATTTTAGGAAGGGATTGAAGTGGTTTCAAGTCAGATAATTGGGCACAATGTACTGTAATTATCCGGACGAGGAGAGTATCCGGATCAACATTAAATAAAGGAGCAGAGAATGCCTGACAGTGTTTATCAAATGGTTGAGTTCGTTGGAACGAGCAAAAAATCCTGGGAAGATGCCGCAATGAATGCGGTTGAAGCGGCAAGAAATCAGTACAGTGATTTACGCGTTGCCACAGTGAAAGAACTTGATATGACGATTGAAGGCGAAAGAGTTTCAACATTTCGGACCAAGTTGAATATTTCTTTTAAGCGCCATCGCTAAAATTAAAATCTTTACTTCACTTACAATTTCTAAATTGATACAATTTTACTCAAAGAACTGTTGATGTTACAATTTCGTGAATTTTTGTAAGGAGAGACCTGCGTAATGAGTATTCCTGAAGATATTAAAATTCTGCTGGTGGAAGATGCCGTAACCATGAGGAAAATAGAGATAAAGACTCTTAATTCCTTAGGGTTCAAGAACATTCTGGAGGCAGGGGATGGGCAGATTGCCACCCAAATACTTCAGGAACAAGGTGATGTTGGTCTTGTTATCAGCGACTGGAATATGCCTAATATGGGAGGCTATGAGTTACTGGTATGGATGAGGGAACGGGATGATTTTGAAAAGATCCCTTTTCTGATGGCGACAGGCCAATCAGATAGAAGCCAGGCCCAGAAGGCGATGGAGGCTGGCTCTAATGGGTTGATTGCCAAGCCGTTTGGGCCTGATGAGCTTAAAGAAAAGATGGAAGAAGCTTTGGGGATGAGGCAACAGCCCGCTGAGGCTGGAACTGCCGCCGGGCCTCAAATAAGCGCATCGGGAAAGGTACAGTTGCGCATGGCCCATATTCAGATCACCGATCATCTGGTTTTGGGGGTTGTAAAAAGATGGATTGAAAAAGGCGAAGTTGTTCCAGAACATTTTGAACTTGAAACACAGTGTCTGGGCGGCTGGAATCCTGTCCAGGAGTCACTTGAAGCTGGCAAGGTTGACGGGGCGCTGATTCTGGCGCCGATTGCCATGGATCTGTTTAACTACGGTGTCCCAATCAAACTTGTTCTTTTTGCGCATCGCAGCGGCAGTATTATGGTGCGAAGCCGGGCCGGTGAATTTGTTGAACCATATCAGAATTTTTTCAGGAAGCGCTCATTTTTGATACCCCATAAGATGTCTGTTCACCATATGCTGACCCATATGTTTTTTCAGGGTATTGGCCTTAAAGCTGATATGGAAAAAGGTGATGATGTCGATATCAACCTTGAGGTTGTGGCGCCAATTAATATGCCCAAGTATTTGAAGGAGAACGAAGAGGCCTGCGGTTTTATGGTTGCGGAACCAATTGGGACTAAATCCATAGCTGCGGGTATTGCGAAACAACAGTTTTTGACTAATGAACTGTGGGAAAAACATCCATGCTGTGTGGTTGTTTTGCGTGATGATTTTACCGAGCAACATCAGGAAGCGGTCTACGAATTGACAGAGCTTCTCGTAAAGGCCGGCAGGTATATTGCTGAGAGGCCGGACACCGCAGCCGAAATTGCCTTAAAGTTTCTTGATCCCAATGGGACACTTGGGCTTAGCGTTCCAGTGTTGAAGAATGTTTTGAAAGATCCTGAAGGGATCAAAACAGCTGATTTGTACCCTGCCAAGGAAGATCTGGAAAAAATGCAGGGTTATATGCACGAGACAATGCGGGTCGGGGCCTTGATTGATCTTGATCGTTTTGTGGACACGCAATATGCCGATAAGGCCTGTGAAGGCATGGCCCGATCTACCACTGCTTTTCTTAATAGTGGTTCGATTATAAGTAAATTATTACAACCGCATGTGACAGGAGGGGAAGACGCCCACAAAAAAGCCATGCTTGCCAGAGAGGGGCGTTACCTGACATTTGTTGTGAACGATCAGGAGTTTGGGGTTAATATCCTGAAAGTTAAAGAGATCATTAAAATGATGAAATTTGTCAAAGTCCATCAGGCTCCGTCCTATGCCAAAGGCGTTATTAACCTCCGGGATAAAGTAATTCCAATTATTGATCTGCGTGCAAAGCTTGGCATGGAAGAAGTTGAGTGTACGGACCGCAGTTGTATTATCATTGTTGAAACTGACATCCATACTGATTCCCAGCATATTGGCGTCGTGGTTGATGCTGTCTCTGAGGTTGCCTCATTTAAAGCGGATGAAATCGAGGAACCCCCAGCACTTGGAGCCAGTATTGATACGAATTATATCCTTGGAATTGCAAAATCCGGTACTGGAGATATGGTTAAAATTTTGTTGGACATAGATCGGGCGCTTCATTAAATTAAATTCGACCCATTTTATTTTACGCCCGCTGCAGATATTTCTGAGCGGGCTTTTTTTTGCCCCGGTTATTGTCGATACTATAAAGATTTTTGAACTTTCTAAACACTTGTGGTAAGGAAAACGGGCAGTTCTCGCATTTTCCATCGCTTGATACGAACTGTCTATTTGCTTATGTGTGCAGAGGCTTGGATGGATAAAGATATTTTACCTTAAGTTAAACAGGTGAGGGAATTATGGACATTATTCTTAATGATATTGAGGCGAGAGTGTTAGGTTGTCTGATTGAAAAGAGTATGACAACGCCGGATTATTATCCATTATCACTTGTTGCGCTAACTACAGCCTGTAATCAGAAATCCAGCCGGAATCCTGTGATGTCTCTAGATGATACTGTTGTGGTGCGGGCTTTGGACTCTTTAAAGGCCAAACGACTTGTGGTGCAGGGAGACTCCAGCCGGGTCCCCAAATATGCAGAAACTTTTGTCAGTCTGCAGAATATGGTGGCGCGTGAATCGTCGCTGTTAATGGTCCTGTTGCTGCGCGGGCCCCAGACAGTGGGTGAATTGCGCACCCGCACTGAACGGGCTTATAAATTTGAGTCAACTGACGAAGTTGAGCAAACTCTGCAGGACCTGAGCGAAGGTGGCTGGGTTGTCCAGCTTGCCCGCCAGGCAGGCAGAAAAGAACCGCGTTATGCCCACTTGCTCATGGGAGAGCCGGATATTGAAATATCTTCTCCGGCGCCAGAAGCGGCAAGGGTAGAAGTTGCCCTGGAAAACGAAAAAGTCGAGATGCTGGCTGGAGAAGTTGCCCGTCTTCGCGAAGAACTTTCCCAACTGAAAGATGAATTTGAACGCTTTAAGGCCCAGTTTGAGTAATGACAGATTCCCAGAGAAGCACCCGAGAAGACAGGGCGCTCTTTTCAGTACTCGCTTGACGGGTATAAGCTTCGACTTCGGAAATTCTCAACAGTTCCAGCGCCATTTAACAAAATTGAGTTATTACGGACTGTTTTGGGGCTGTCGAGCCGGTTTTCGTTTCCTTTCAAAGCAGGTTAACTGCGAGACTATCAATTATCATGTCGACAGTTTTGAGATTTTCTTGTATGTTTCTTGATCTTTTTACGATGTGTTACCATACTTTTGCTGATTATTGCGGTTATCGCTTAATATAAATAATTATTCTATGGATGAATTGTCTCCTAGCCAGCGGGTTGTCATAACTGGTGTCGGCCTTGCTGCACCGAATGCTTCCTCTCTGACTCAGTTCCGTGCAAATCTTTTGCAGGGCCATGCTGAAATTGCTGAGATTGACCACCGTTATATCGGAAAGGTTCTTGCTGGAGTCTGTACATTTTCTGAGACAAAATACCGCAAAAAAAAGGAAAATAAACGTGGGACGCGGGCTGGCTGTTTAGGTGTTTACGCTGCTCATGAGGCGCTGGCGGATGCCGGCATCGATTTCAGCGAATATACCAAAGACCGTACCGGTGTGTATATCGGTCTTACTGAGCATGGAACTGCTGAGACTGAAAATGAAGTCTACAATATCAGCCAGTATGATTATAACGTAGACTATTGGACGCATCATCACAATCCCAGAACGGTATTGAATAATCCCGCAGGGGAAATTACCATGAGTCTTGGGATTACCGGGCCTCACTACTCCGTTGGCGCTGCCTGTGCAGCCGGCAATGCCGCACTTATTCAAGGTGCACAGATGCTGCGTCTTGGTGAGGTTGATTTTGCCCTGTGTGGCGGAATATCGGAATCCGTCGATTCATTTGGCATTTTTGCCAGCTTCAAGGCCCAGGGCGCTCTGGCATTTCATGACGATCCTGTTCGCGCCAGCCGGCCATTTGATGTTGCCAGGAATGGTATTGTGATTTCTGAAGGGGCTGCATTGTATTGCCTCGAAACCCTTGATCGGGCTCAGAAAAGAGGTGCGCGCATCTATGGGGAAATTGCTGGCTGGGCCATGAATTCTGACGCAAAAGATTTTGTTTTGCCATACGGCCCCAGACAGGCAGAGTGTATACGTCTGGCTCTGCAGCGGGCAGGTCTTGAACCGTCCGATATTGATATTGTCAATACTCATGCGACTGGCACGAAGCAGGGCGACATCGAAGAGTGCAGGGCGCTCAGGGACGTTTTTGAGGGCTGTGAATCAACGTATTTTAATAATACAAAGAGCATAATCGGCCATGCAATGGGGGCTGCGGGAGGACTGGAGCTTGCCGGGAACCTGCTGGCCTTTGAAGACCATATGGTGCATCCGACGATTAATGTTGATGAACTGGACCCAGAATGCAGCCTGCCGAATCTGGTTATAAATAAGCCGGTTGAATTAAAAAAAATACATACAATTTTAAATAATTCTTTTGGTATGGTGGGGATTAATTCTGTATTAATTGTCAAAAAAGCGTAACTGTTCAGCCTGAGTTTGCTAGCTTCAGCCAGTCTTGAGGCATTGTCTGGATAGTTTATGGATAAAATATTTAAATCGAGAAATTATAACTTAGAAACAAAGACTTGGACCACCTGGATCTAAGTGAGGAAATTGAATGACACGTGACGAGATTAATGATGTAATTCTTGAGATAATTCAGGATATTGATGAAGATGCCCAAACCGATGGCCTTGATCCGGATAAACCCTTGCGCGACCAGCTGGACCTTGATTCTATGGATTTTCTTGACATAGTGATGGAGTTGCGTAAGCGGTATAAACTCCAGATTCCAGAAGAGGATTATCCTGAGCTGGCCTCATTGACTTCATGCGTGAATTATCTGGAGCCTAAACTCAAGGACCTTTAGTCCTGTGCCTCATCCCCTGGTTATTATAGGCGGCGGCATGTCCGGTATTGCTGCTGCCATTCGTTATGCCCGTTTCGGGCAGCCAACCCTTGTCCTTGAACAACATTCACGTCCCGGCGGCCTGAATTCCTATTACTATCGTCATGGCAGACTGTTTGAAACAGGTCTGCACGCTATGACGAATTTTGCCAAGCCGGACCAGAAGCGTGCGCCGTTGAATGTCCTGCTGCGTCAGTTAAAGCTTTCCCGCAAGAAGTTTATCGCCTATCCGCAGTTCGGTTCTGAAATTATTTTTCCTGATAAAACACTCCGCTTTTCAAATGATTTTTCAGAGCTCCAGGCTCAAATCTCACAGGTATTTCCGGAATCGGCAGAAGGGTTTAACAGACTAGCTAACTTTGTTAAAAGCTATGATCCCTTTAAAAAATCGCTATGGCTGTCAACAAGAGAACGGCTGGCCGAATTTATCGATAATCAAAATCTTATTGAAATGATTCTGTGTCCATTGATGTTCTATGGCAACAGTGACGAGTCTGATATGGATTTTGCTCAGTTTGTCATCATGTTTCAGGCCATTTTCTTTGAGGGGTTTTTTCGTCCCTTTGGGACAATTAAGGATTTTCTTAGCAAACTGCTGGAGCATTATGCCTCTTTTGGCGGTGAGATTCGCTACCAATGCCGGGTAGACAGCCTTTGCTTCAAAGGGAATAAGGTAGTTGCGGTCAAGACGGATACGGGTGAAGAAATTCCATGCAGCAGCGTTATTTCTACCATAGGCTTGCCGGGAACCAGCAATCTTATGGGGGAAAAAGACGATGATCATGAAAACTATACAGGAAGATTGAGTTTTGTTGAGTCTATCTATCTTGTGCCTCGTTCAGCTATGGCAACGGTTAAAAATGATTCGACCTCGATTTTTTTTTCCACCAGTAATCAGTTCAAATATCAGAGACCATCAACAGCTGTTGATACATCTTCGGGAGTGATAAATTTCCCCGAAAACTTTCATGGTGTGCCTGCCAATAAGTATTGCCAGATACGGGTGACCAATATGGCCAATTTTGACCTCTGGCGTGATGCCGATCGGCCGCAACAGGGATGCAAAGAGCGTTCAGAGGCCTATAATGAATTAAAGAAAACGTTTCAGCAGCAGTCTCTTACCGAAGTTCAGAGAATTGTTGGCAGCTTTGAGCATGCCATAGAATTTGAAGACACCTTCACCCCCTTGACCATTGAGCGCTATACATCTAAAGCGGCTGGGGCGGTTTACGGCAGTCCGATTAAGATTAAAGACGGCCGCACCGCCTATGATAACCTCTTTGTCGCCGGCACTGATCAGGGGTTTCTTGGCATTGTCGGGGCAATGCTGAGCGGTGTAACCATCGTCAACAACCATATTCTGGCAGCGTAACCCTACTATTGTCCTTTACCTGTATGCAATTGATCCCGTGAACTATCCTGGGTAAAAAAGGTCGTATTTATGGATGAGAAGAAATTTGATCCCAAGAAACTGCAGAAATTGAATAATCCTCAAAGATTGCTGGATATTCCTCCCGATTATATTTTGGAAAAATTACATATAGAAAATCCGGGCGTATTTGTTGAAATAGGTGCCGGGACAGCTTTTTTCAGTCTCGCTTTTTTTCAAAAATTTAAGCCCGCCACATTATATGCCTGTGACGTATCCGACGTAATGCTCAACTGGATAAAGGAAAATGTCTCTTCAAAGTATCCCGACATTATTCCTGTAAAGAGTGAAGAATCTACTGTGCCGCTTGATGATGGAATTGCAGACCTGGTGTTTATGATTAACCTGCATCATGAACTGGAAAACCCATCTCTGTCCGTTGGAGAAGCCTATAGGATCTTGAAACCGGAGGGGAAAATCTTTATTGTTGATTGGAAAAAGAAAGATATGCCGGAAGGGCCTCCTGAAAAAATCAGATGTTTGCCTGAAACCGTTGAGGAACAGATGGTAAAGGCCGGGTTCATGGATGTAGCTATTTATAATGAATTACAAAAGCATTTCCTGGTTGTCGGGGAAAAAGGCTCTCTTTAAACATAACAAAATTATGCGTAGCCTTTAACCCCTTAAGGACACTCATTGATGCAGTTTAAACATTTCTCATTATTGTGTTTGTTTTTAATTCTCGTTGCCGGTTGTGAAAAAGATAGCGTGTATGAAAATATCTACGAAGGCCTGCAGAAAAGAGAACAGATTGTCAATCCGTCCAATGATCCAAGCTCTCAGGAGCAGCAAAGCTATGATGCCTATAAGAGAGAGAGGGAGGAAAATTTAAATAATGAAGATGTTGAATTAGAGCATCAGACGCAGAGAAACGTGTGAGAAATTACCTGCTTAATGATCTGTGCCCCCGATTGATTTGATAGTATCTCTTACTTCGAAAATTGCTGTCAGAAATGAGCGATTCCCATTAAATCGTTAACCGTAAATTACTCCCTATCAATTTGAGCAATGAATCTGGCACCCCGGGTGTTCAAGTTAACAGTTAAGGGGGTTAAGGGGTCGTTATGGGGTCATCCATTAAAAGGCCCTTGTCAAGAGACAAACTACCCCGTTAAGAAAAAAACCATTTTTTTCTCTTGGGAAGGTTAGTACTTGTCGCGTGCTCCGTTCGTGATCAAGGCTTCTTTCCCAACACCCGTTATTTCGTTCTCGTGGATCGGTGTCTTGCACCGCACCAGTCATCCATCAGGTTCAAGGCGTTTGAGACAGGAAGTTGATAACTGGCTGTCTCTGCCCCTGTCCGTGTCACGGACCCAGAAAATCAGCGGTTCCTTGCCGTGTCCAATCAATAATAACAGTCTCAAATTTTATGGTTTAAGCCAACCCTTTGCTGGTTCGCGGCTTGGGCGGGAAGCAATCCAAAATCACTTGGGCGAGACGGTTTCCAATCAAATCTTGTGGTTTAGACCAACCCCTTAACTGGTTCACCGCCCCGGCCAAATCGTTATGCAAACAGTTTCTGCGGATCGTACTCCACTCCATCTCTGATGATGAAATATGCGGCCCGGCAGAGCTTGTGTGCTAATGCAGAGTGTGCCACCATGAAATTTTTTTTCGCGGTCTTCTTATTGTAAAACGCTCTTGCTGAAGGGTCATAGCGGCGGAAAAACTCAGCGGCCTCGGAAAAGGCCCAAGCAAGATACTTATTACCATTCTTCCCATTGCCGCAGCCCTTTTTCTTGCCATTGCTCATCCAGCCGGTCGGCACTTTACGACAATAGGAGGAAAAATTACCAACATTGCTAAAACGACTGATGTCACCAGTCTCCAGCATAATGGTGAGCGAGATGATTCTGCCGATCCCTGGAATTGTCTGTAATCCTCTGAAAGGTGCGAGTAACTCAACCCTGCCTTCCACTGCCACTTCAATCTCCCCAATTTTTCGTGAAATATAGTCGATGCACTCTTTGCTGACCGCCCCACTCAAGGCCAGGTCATCATTCGCCTCTAATAATGGGGTGACATGATTTGTTTTCACCTGCTTAATTTTCTTCCCCGGCAACTGGCAACCACAATTGCGGCTGATGATCCCTTGAAGGCTGTTGATTAAAGAGGTCCGCAATTTTAGCAGATGACCTCGTTTTCGAAGCAAGTCCCGCACTGGTCGCCACTCCTTGGGGTAAATATACCCTTCAGCAAGAATCCCCAGCCGCAGAAGACGAGCCAGCCAGAAAGCGTCATGCGTGTCTCCACTGTATTTCAACCCCTTGTCCTTCTGAATCCCGGCTGGATTGGCCAGATGAACTTGATATCCGTTTTCCATCAGAAGATCCACCAGCCAATACCAGTTAAAAGTGGACTCTACCACAACACCAACCAGGTCTGTTCTGTATGGCTCAAGCTCTGCCAGAATAACATCTCCTTGATTGGCTAAACGCTTCTTGAATATGTGCTTGTCATTTTCATCACTGATTGCCAATAAATTGTTGTTTGAATGCAAATCGATTCCAGCGTATAATCTCATTTGGCACCTCCTATTGAAAGATTGGTCTCTTTCTTCTCAGTTTATCAGAAGTTTATCTCCTGACAAACTGAGGGAGGTGCCTTTTATATGATTATCAAGTCTCATTTTGGCATTGCATGTGGTAGTAGTTTTGTTATATATAGGTGCTATGAGTCGACCATTACGAATTGAATACGCAGGGGCCTGGTACCATGTAATGAATCGCGGCCGCCGAGGAGAGAAAATTTTTTCCGGCAGGCAAGATTTCG
>Ga0102953_1000448_pt1 | contig 28682 bp, 28 predicted proteins | sample SalPon2A_C_D2_MG_FD_78509 | JGI IMG/M metagenome (GOLD analysis project Ga0102953, IMG submission 78509) | Soil microbial communities from South San Francisco under conditions of wetland restoration - Salt Pond MetaG R2A_C_D2_MG | ecosystem: Environmental > Terrestrial > Soil > Wetlands | place... | reverse complement strand
TGCGTACCTTGCTTTCCATCGCAGGATCGACAAAGCGCTTGTGCGGCGGGTTGAGGTAGCCGATGAACAGCACGGTGGCCAGCGCAATGAATACCGTATTGATGACGAACAGGTAGAACGCGCCAAAGAAATAGTAGAAGTGGCCGCTGGCCAGTCCGTAGCCGGCGGTGCACAGTGGCGGCATCAGCGCGGTGGCAATGGCGACGCCGGGGATAACGTCGGATTTTTCCTTGCGCGTGGTGGCGAGCACGCCGGCCAGGCCGCCGAACAGTGCGATCAGCACGTCCCATAGCGTCGGTGTTGTGCGCGCCAGCAGTTCGGAGCGCGCTTCCGACAACGGGGTGATCAGGAAGTACAGCATGGCGCTGAGAATACTGATTACCGCCGCGATGCTGATGCTCCTGAACGACTTTTTGATCAGTTCGAAGTCGTTGATGCTGATGCCGTAACCGATGCCCATGATCGGTCCCATCAGCGGCGAGATCAGCATGGCGCCGATGATCACTGCGGTCGAGTTCACGTTGAGGCCGACCGACGCGACGATGATGGCGAACATCAGCACCCACAGGCGGGTGCCCCTGAACTCGACCATCTCGCGGATGTTGCTGTCGATCTCGGCATAGCCGGCCTGATCGTCGCGCACGCTGAACTGGTGGGCGATTGCAGCGCGTAGATGCCGTCCGAGCGAGCGGGCGGAACGTTTTCCCGGCGGGGCGGGTGGTGCTTCCGGCTGTATTTCCGGTTGTACTTCCGGAACCGGCTCTTCTTTTGGTTCTTTTTTTGATGCGTTCATGGCTGGATTCTATCCCTTGTTGCCGGGAATTTCCCCCATTCGGCGCAGCATCGGCGTCATGGTTAGTCCCTGCGCGAAAATCGAGAATGCGACCACTGCAAACGCAACGGTGATGATGTTTTCGCGCTGCGGGATGTTGTCCGGCAGGCCCAGTGCCAGCGCCAGGGCCAGCGCACCGCGCAGCCCGCCCCACACCAGTACGTGCTGGTGACGCGCGGATACCCGCAGGTGGCTGCCGGCGAATAGCGCGCAGGTCGGGTAGATTGCCACCGTGCGACCAAGCAGCACCAGCAGGATGGCCAGCGCAGAAACCGTCCACAGTTCGGAAAAATTCTGTTGTTCCTCGCGGATGCCGATTAGCAGGAAGATCAACGAATTGGCCACGAAGGCGACGTATTCCCAGAACGATTCTACCGCCTCTCGGCCGCGCGTCGATATTGCACCCATCGGCCCGATGTTGCCCATCATCAGGCCGGCGGTCAGTGTGGCCAGCACGCCGGACAGGTGGAAATGCTCGGCCAGCATGAATGAGCCGTAGGCGGCCACGGTGGTGAAGGTGATTTCCACCAGATGGTCGGTGGTGCGCCCGGCCATGAACAGCATGACCCATCCGACGATTGCCCCGCATACGATGCCGCCGCCCACGGTTTTGAACAGTGCCATGCCGACGAAGGACGAAGTTACGTCCTGGCCTGCTGCAACGGCGATTGCGACGCCAAACAGCACTGCCGCGGCACCGTCGTTGAACAGACTTTCCGCTTCAACCAGGGTGCGCAGGCGGCCGTGCACGCCTGCTTCCTTGAAGGTTGCGATCACCGATACCGGGTCGGTGGCGGAAATCAGCACGCCGAAAATTAATGCCCCTATCCATTGCCAGCCAGCCAGGTAGTGCATGCCCAGTGCCGTGACGCCGGCGGACAGCACAACACCGATGCTGGCCAGCGTGGTGATCAGCCAAAAATCGCGTTTCAGTTCCGGCCAGCGCAGATAAAAGGCTGCTTCGAAAATCAGCGGCGGCAGCAGCGTGGTGAAGATCAGTTCCTTGGTCAGCGCGATGTCGAGTTCGATCGAGAACATCGCCAGGATGATGCCGGTGGCAACCAGACCGACGCTGTAGGGCACGTGCAGCCGGCGCGTCAGCATCGCTACCACGGCGGCGATCAGCAGCAGGACTTCGAGGTTTTCGAGGCTGAAATTCATTTGGCTTCCTTGTTAACCGGCCGGCGGTGCGCCCAGATCATCATGGCGATGCCGGCCAGTACCATCGGCAGGCTCAGCCATTGTCCCATGCTGACGCCGAAAGTCATGTACCCGAAAATGCCGTTATCCGGATTGCGGAAGAATTCCGCGATGAAGCGGAAGCTGCCGTAGCCGATCAGGAACAGGCCGGATACCGCACCGACCGGGCGCGGTTTTTTCGAATACAGCCAGAGGATGGTGAACAATGCAATGCCTTCCAGCGCGAATTCGTACAGCTCGGAAGGGTGGCGCGGGATGTTGTCCACTTTCGGGTAGATCATCGCCCACGGCACATTGGTGGGGCGCCCCCATAGTTCACCGTTGATGAAGTTGCCGATACGTCCCGCGCCCAATCCCAGCGGTACCAGCGGAGCGATGAAGTCCATCAGTTGCAGCCAGCGGAAGCGGCGCTGGCGGGCGAACAGGAACATGGCCAACATGACGCCGATGAAGCCGCCATGGAACGACATGCCGCCTTCCCATACCGCAAAAATTTTCAGCGGGTGGCTGAAGTAATAACCGGGTTCGTAAAACAGCACTTCGCCCAGGCGTCCGCCCAGTACCACGCCGAGTACGCCGTAGAACAACAGGTCATCCAGCATTTTGGCATCCCAGCCGGGACGATTGAATTCGCGCAGCCGTTTTTTGCCCAGCCACAGGAACATGGCGAAGCCGAGCAGGTACATCAGGCCGTACCAGTGGACACCGCCCGATCCGATGTGGATGGCGATGGGATCGATTTGAGGATGGATAAACATTAAAGCGAGCCAATCGGTGTAGAATTTGAGTCCGAATTATACGTCGGTGCGGCTGCGCACCTTTATTTTTTCGAGAGACCAGAATGCCAGTATATCGTTCCCGCACCACCACCCACGGCCGCAACATGGCCGGTGCCCGCGCATTGTGGCGCGCCACCGGCATGAAGGACGGCGATTTCGACAAGCCGATCATCGCGGTGGTCAATTCGTTTACCCAGTTCGTGCCGGGGCACGTGCATCTGAAAGATATGGGACAACTGGTAGCGCGCGAGATCGAGAAGGCTGGCGGCGTAGCCAAGGAATTCAACACCATCGCCGTGGACGACGGCATTGCCATGGGTCATGGCGGCATGCTGTATTCGCTGCCCAGCCGCGACCTGATCGCGGACAGCGTGGAATACATGGTCAATGCGCATTGCGCCGACGCGATGGTGTGCATTTCCAATTGCGACAAGATCACGCCGGGGATGTTGATGGCGGCGATGCGTCTGAATATTCCCGCAGTGTTCGTGTCGGGCGGGCCGATGGAAGCGGGCAAGGTGCAATGGCACGGCGAAGCACGCAAGGTGGATTTGATCGATGCGATGATCGAGGCGGCCGACAGCCGCAACAACGACCAGGAAGTGGCTGAGATGGAGCGCTCCGCCTGCCCGACCTGCGGCTCCTGCTCCGGCATGTTTACCGCGAATTCGATGAACTGCCTGAGTGAAGCACTGGGTCTGAGCTTGCCGGGCAATGGTTCGCTGCTGGCGACGCATGCCGACCGCAGGGAGTTATTCCTGCGCGCCGGGCGCACCATCGTCGACATCGCGCGCCGCTATTACGAACAGGACGATGCCAGCATGCTGCCGCGCAACATCGCCACCTTCGAGGCGTTCCGGAATGCGATGAGTCTGGACGTGGCGATGGGCGGCTCGACCAACACGGTGTTGCACCTGCTGGCCGTGGCACAGGAAGCCGGCGTCGATTTCACCATGTCCGACATCGACGAGATTTCGCGCCGTGTGCCGTGCCTGTGCAAAGTGGCACCGGCCACGCAGAAATACCACATGGAAGACGTGCACCGCGCCGGCGGCGTGCTGGGCATCCTCGGCGAACTGGATCGAGCCGGCTTGTTGCATCGCGAGACGTCGACGGTGCATGCGCCCAGCCTGGGTGCCGCGCTGGAGCAATGGGACGTGCAGCGCACGGCCGATGCAGCGGTGAAGGATTTCTATCGCGCAGCACCCGGCGGCATTGCCACTACCATCGCGTTTTCACAGTCGATGCGCTACCCGGAACTGGATGCCGATCGTGAAGCCGGCTGCATCCGCGACAAGGCACACGCCTATTCGCAGGACGGCGGACTGGCGGTGCTGTACGGCAACATCGCGCTCGAGGGCTGCATTGTGAAGACTGCGGGTGTGGACGACAGCAACCTGAAATTCAGCGGCTGCGCGCGCGTGTTCGAGAGCCAGGACAGCGCGGTGGAAGCGATCCTTGGCGACAAGGTCGTTGCCGGCGACGTGGTGGTGATCCGTTACGAAGGTCCGCGCGGCGGGCCCGGTATGCAAGAGATGCTGTATCCGACCAGCTACCTGAAATCGAAAGGACTGGGCAAGGCGTGCGCCTTGCTGACCGACGGGCGTTTTTCCGGCGGCACTTCCGGCCTTTCCATCGGCCATGCCTCGCCGGAGGCCGCCGAGGGCGGTGCCATCGGGCTGGTACAAGAGGGCGATACCATCGAAATTGATATCCCTAACCGCCGCATCCATCTGGCTGTGTCGGTGGAGGAGTTGGAGAGTCGCCGCGCAGCGATGGAGGCGAAAGGCAGCGCCGCCTGGAAGCCGGTCAAGCGCGAGCGCCCAGTGTCGGCAGCCCTGCGTGCCTACGCTGCCATGACGACCAGTGCCGCAAAAGGTGCGGTGCGCGACGTGACGCAGGTGGAAAAATAATTGTCAGATTGAGGAGCGCATGAAAGCCATCCTGGTTGCCAATCCCAAGGGCGGAAGCGGAAAGACCACACTTTCCACCAACATCGCGGGTTATCTGGCATCGCGCGGGCAGCATGTGACGATGCTCGATCTGGACCGGCAACAATCCACCATGCTGTGGCTGGCCCAGCGCAGCGGTGAATTGCCGATGATCTGGGCGCTCAAGGGCGACAAGGCAAAGTCGCTCGACCGGTCGGCCGACTGGCTGGTGATCGATTCGCCGGCTGCCCTGCATGGCAAGAACCTGCAGCATGCGCTGAAACTGGTGCACCGCGTGGTGGTGCCGATTGCGCCTTCGTTGTATGACATCCAGGCCAGTTACGATTTTCTGCGCGCGCTGGGCGAAATGAAGGCGGCGCGCAAGGGGCGCGTGCAGGTGGGTGTGGTCGGCATGCGCATGGCGCCGCGCACTCGTGCCGCAGTGACGCTGGAACAGTTTCTGCAACAGCTCGACATTCCGGTGCTGGCTTACCTGCGCGAGGCACAGGCTTACGTGAACGCGGCATTCGAGGGCAAGAGTATTTTCGATCTGCCGCATTACCAGGCCGAGCAGGACGTGGCGCAATGGGCAACGTTGCTGGGCTGGCTGGAAGCCGGCCACGATTAGAGCCATTTTCGAGCGGGGTGCGAAATCCTGTGTAGCCAATATGTATGGATTGTGTGAGGCATTGCGAGTTGGTTGCGACAAGTAATACCGCTTTTTAAAAATGGTTATTTTCCTGAAAAATTATTTACTTGGATAAGTCGACTAACTATCAAGGTGTTGGCCTGTTGCGTGGCGAATAATGCAACAGACTGTCAACGTTTGTTGACAGGGGGGCGTTATTGGTAATGTTAACTGGCGAAGTGTGGCTGTTCAGGCTGGGCGGAGTTGGTTGCATTTGGGGGTGAGTAATACCTGCCTTAAATTGGATTCTAAAAACGTGGAGAGAAATATGAAAGCTATCGTTGTTAGCATGGCCGCAGCAGCTGGTTTGATGGTTGCAGGTAGTGCAATGGCTGTTGACATGCCGCCGCTGGCCCACAAATACAATTGTGTTGCTTGTCATGCCATCGACCACAAAGTGGTTGGTCCCGCATGGAAGGACGTTGCTGAGCGCTACACCGGCCAAGGCGTCAAGACCTTCAAGTACAACGGCAAGGAGTATCCGCTGATTGAAGGTCTGGTGATGAAGGTTTCCAAGGGCGGTTCCGGTAACTGGGGGTCCATGCCCATGCCCGCCAACGATCCGAGCGGTGCGCACAAGGCCGACATCACCAAGCTGGTTGAGTTCGAACAGAGCCTGGCCAAGAAGAAGTAATAATCTGGGGCCGCTCGGCCCTCTTTAACGTCATACATAACCGACAATCGGTATTGCGCCATTGTCGGTTTTTTCGTGCTTGCAAACCGGTTGGAGTAGTTTAAAATCCGATATCGGAGAAGGGTTTTTGTCTTCGCCGAATATTATTCAGCTCTAAACGGAGAAAATATGAAATCTATCGTTGTTAGCATGACAGCAGTAGCTGGTTTGATGGTTGCGGCTAATGCCATGGCAGTTGATATGCCACCGCTGGCCCATAAGTACAATTGTGTTGCTTGCCATGCTATCGATCACAGGATAGTCGGGCCGGCTTGGGCGGATGTGTCCGCCAAATACAAGGGGGCGGCTACCTTTAATTACAATGGCAAGGATTATCCACTGGTTGACGGCTTGGTGATGAAGGTGTCAAAGGGCGGTTCCGGTCATTGGGGTTCCATGCCGATGCCTGCCAACGATCCGAGCGGTGTGCACAAGGCCGACATTACCAAGCTGGTGCATTTCGTGCTGGGCCTGGCCAAGTAATTGCGGGCGCAGCGTTCATCAAGGAAAGCCGGCGCAAGCCGGCTTTTTCGTTTGAACGGCAGTTTGTAAGTTGCAGGGGGAATGATTAAAATCTGCAGGGGAAAGCAGATATTTAATCCTGGAACGGAAAACCATGAAACTTGCAGTAATTGGTATGGTAGTAGCTGGCCTGATATTTACGAATGGGGTGATGGCGGCGGCCATGCCGCAACTGGCGCGGGAATTGAATTGTACGTCCTGCCATGCAATCGACTATCGGTTAGCTGGTCCGGCCTGGAAGGATATTGCTGCCAGATACAAGGGAGTGACTACGTTCAAATACAACGGCAATGATTATCCGCTGGTTGAAGGCTTGGTCATGAAAGTGTCTAAAGGCGGAGTTGGCAACTGGGGAACCATGCCGATGCCGGCCAACGATCCGAGCGGTTCCAGAAAGGTCGAGATCGCGCAATTGGTGGAATTTATGCTGAGCTTGGCGCAGTGAGCCATGTTCGCGGTCCGGCAATCCGACGTTATATGTTTGCAAACCGATACAAGAAGTTTAGAATACGCTAATAAAGAATTTACTTTCTAACCCCTGAATGGAGAGAACCATGAAAACCACTGTCACGAGTCTGCTTGTTGCTGCGGGTCTGCTGATTGCAGGAAGTGCGATGGCGGCCGACATGCCGCCGCTGGCCCAGAAGAGCGGTTGCACGGGATGCCATGCGATCGACCACAAGGTGTTGGGACCGGCATGGACGGATGTTGCCAAGAAATACAAGGGCGACAAGAAAGCTGAGGCCATGCTGGTTGCCAAGATCAAGAAAGGTGGCGGTGGTGTGTGGGGCGGCATGCCCATGCCTCCTCAGCCTGCTCCGGAGGCTGACGTGAAGAAACTGGTCAAGTTCATTCTGGGGCTGGCCAAATAGCGTTGCTTTTGCAGCCATAAAAGCCGGCATCCGCCGGTTTTTTAATGCGCTCCAGGAGACGGCAAGATGCAGTGCATGCTCACATGACTTCCAGCAACAGCTTGCTCGCCAAGGCAGCGAGCAGGATGGCAAACAGCTTGCGCAGCAGTTCGACCTGCATACGATGCGCGGCCCGTGCGCCGAGCGGAGCAGTCACTAGGCTGGCCAGCGCGACCCACAGCAGGGCGGGCAGGTAGATAAAGCCGAGATTGGGTGTGGGCAAAGGGTGAACGCTCAGGCCGGTGGCAATGTAGCCGATGGTGCCACCCACTGCGACAGGAAAGCCGATTGCGGCGGAGGTGCCAATGGCGTTGCGTATGGGCAGGTTGCACCAGACCAGGAAGGGTACCGCAATGGTGCCGCCGCCGATCGAAACCATGCTGCTGACCCAGCCGGTAAAAGTGCCGACGAGACTCATGCCGGCAAAACCCGGCAATTGACGCGAAGGTTTGGGGCGGGCTTTCAGCAGTATCTGGGCGGCAGCGAAGTAGACGAATAACGCGAAAAAGATGCCCAGCCCCAGTGGCGAGATGACGGCGGCAGACAAGGTGCCAAGCGCGGTGCCGAGCAGAATGCCGGGCGTAATGTTGCGCACGGCCAGCCAGTTTACTGCGCCATGCTGGTGATGTTTGCGCGCACTGGCGAACGAAGTGAACAGAATCGTTGCCATCGAAGTGCCCAGTGCCATATGCATCGCGTAATCGGCGGGGAAGTGCTGGGTGTTGAACAGGAACAACAATGCCGGCACCAGCAGCAGGCCCCCACCCACGCCGAACAGCCCGGCGAGAAAACCCGCCGCAGCGCCCAGCAACAGATAGGCGAGCGCCCACTCCATATCAGGTGTGCACCAGCTTTCCGGTGATGAATTTCCACTCGGCAGGGTCGAGCGGGGTGATCGACAGGCGATTGCCGCGTTGCAGAATGCGCATGCGCTCGAGTTCGGGATGGGTGCGCAGCTCGGCCAGCGGGATCAGTTCGATCTTCTTTACGAGTTGCACATCAACATTGAACCAGCGCGGTGTTTCCTGTGTGGCTTTGGGATCGAAGTATTTGCTGCTTTTGTCGAATTGCTTGGCATCGGGATAAGCGGTGCTTGCGACGCGTGCAATGCCTGCAATGCCGGGCTGCTTGCAATTTGAGTGATAGAACAGCACGCCATCACCTGTTTTCATCTGGTCGCGCATGAAGTTGCGCGCCTGGTAGTTGCGCACACCGTACCAGTCTATGGTCTGGTTAGGCAGCGTAGCGAGATCGTCGACGCTGACGTCGGACGGTTCGGATTTCATCAGCCAGTATCTCAAACAAAAATCTCCATTAAATTATGATAGCGGCACTAACCATTTAAATTAAAAAGGCGGCCCAGCAGGCCGCCTTTTTACATCCCACTAACACTAAACGTGCTTACATCTTGCCTGCTTTAACGGCATCAAAGAGCGCTTTTGCCGCGTCATCTTCATGGCCCTTGATATACATGCCGTACATGCCTGTCATGGTGCTGGCCTGACCTTTCCATTTGGGGATAGCGCTGACTACTTTGCGGTCACCCACGCCAAAGCCCGACTTGAAAACTTTTGCAAGAGCGTCAGCACTGCCATATTCTTTTGCAACTGTTTTCCAGGCAGGACCCACAACATCATGGTCAATTGCATGACAAGCCTTGCACGGTGCAGTTGAGAAGGCGCTTGCCGTTGCGGACATAGCCATCAATCCAGCGGCAGCTACTACAAGCTTCAATGATTTCCTCACTCTAAATCCCCCCACTAAAATGTTAAATGGAAAAGCCATCGTGTACCTGTATAAAGGTTGGATGGAACGGCAATCGTATATCTATGTGAAAGCTCATGTCAATTAGTCAATTATTCCCATGATCCGGAAATGGTTGTTGATCCGGCATGATGGGGATATTTCAATGACGTTGTCCATGCATCGGAGTTGCCTGAGCTTGCCAATTTAAGATTTCATCGACCGGTGTCTCAATTGTGCTCTTCCCAAAAAGAAAATGCGGCCGAAGCCGCATTCCAATATTAAAGCCCCCGCCTGTGCCGTATTGGTCCAGCATCTTGAACCTGGGGTCCAAGAAGGCCATGCTCCAGCCGCATCAGGTACATCCGCCGAGGGACGCGCACAACAGCAGCATTTAGGGCAACGGCCACGCGTATTACATATTGGTTCTAAGAATTATGAACCTTGCGAACACCGCAGGGGACAACCCCTGGCGACCTCAGAACAGATCGTCCTGTTCTGCGAGCGCATCGTCAATGGTCGCCTCCATGGCAGCCATTCTACGCTTAAACTCGGCCAAGTCAAAACCGCCGCCGAGGCGCATGGTGAGCAGTTCGTGGGAGATATTCAGGGCAGCCATGATGGCGATGCGTTCGACTGACGTGATCTTGCCGCTATCACGGATTTCGCGCATTTTCCGGTCAAGATAGGTGACCGCATCGAGAAGTTCTGCGCGCTCGTCTTCCGGACAGGCAACGCGCAGGTCGCGGTCCAGAATCTTGATGTCCAGTGTTTTGATGTTGTCGCCGCTCATGCGTCTTCAGGTAATTGTTGCAAAAGCTTTTCCAGGCGTGCTTTCGCCTGGTCGATCCTGTCGCTGCACTGCCGCTGGTCGCTTTGGCTCTCGGCCAGGGCTTGGCGTAACTCGTGGTTTTCCGCGCGCAGGTGCTGGTACAACTTCACCAGTTGCGCCAATTTGTGCTCCAGACTTTCGAATTCGGCCTTCACGCGGCAACTATAGTTTAGAAAAGCTTGACAAGTCAAACGGTAAGGGGAATTTGTGAAAGTTGTTTACGATGATGGGTGCGGTCCGAGCCGTGTGGAATACATTATTTTGCTACAATGGCTGCGCTTCGAGGTGCCGGGCATTATCGCCCGGATAAACGGGAAACAGGTGCAAAGCCTGTGCTGCCCCCGCAACGGTAAGCAGGTATGAGCGTGTCATAGGCCACTGTGAGTAATCATGGGAAGGCGATGCGTTCGGTACTGCGAGCCCGGATACCGGCCTTGTGCGCAGGCTGCTTACGGTGCATTACACCGGCAGCCACAGGCCGGGAAATGCTGCGGGCGGCGCATGAACGGCGGGCTATATTGCCCGCCTCTTCTTGATTACTTTCCGCGTATTTCCTGAATTTGAACATTCCAACGGGGATCCTTGGAATTTATTCGGGAAAACTACCATCATGAAACAAGCAACTCTGCTGGCCGCCATATTGTGTGCGGCCGCTCCCGTCGTTCATGCCGCACCGGATGGCATGCTGGGAGAAATCGTGGTTACCGCCACGCGTGAACCACAACCTCTGAACCAGTCCCTCGCCAGCACCACGCTGATAACCGCACAGGACATCCGTAAGTCACAGGCGTCCGATGTGCCCGCCCTCCTGAAGGACGTGTCCGGCGTCGAATTTGCGCAGTCCGGCGGCGTCGGCCAGCAAGGCAGCCTGTTTTTGCGCGGCAGTAATTCCAATCATGTGCTGGTGCTGCTGGACGGGGTGCGCATCAATTCGGCCACGACGGGGTCGACCGCCATCGACCAGTTGATGCTGGACCAGATCGATCACATCGAGGTGGTGCGTGGCAATGTCAGCAGCCTGTATGGTTCGGAGGCAATCGGCGGTGTGATCCAGATATTCACCAGGCACGGAAAAGGTGCGCCGGCATTTAACGTAAGTGCCGGCGCCGGCACGCACGACACGCAGCGCGTGTCGGCAGGATTTGGCGGCCAGAGCGGGAATACGAACTTTAACGTGCAGGTTTCCCATTACAAGACTGCCGGTGTTTCCGCCATCAAGCCTGGTATCGTACCGACGGTGAACCCGGACAAGGATGGCTACGACAACACCAGTCTGTCCGCAAACGTGCGGCATGCGTTTGATGCGGACAACAGTGTGTCCGCCTCCGTGTTTCAGAGCCGCGGCAACGCACAATTTGACAACGCATTTGGCCTGCCTGCTGACGTGAACAATAGTGTCACCACGCTCGATAAATATGCGCTGCAATCGGACAATCAACTCACTGAGGCATGGCACAGCAAACTGCAGTGGTCCGTGGGTATGGACGATTCGAAGAGCTATCTGAATGGCCTGCCGGACCTGTTTAATGGCTATTATTTCGGGACCCGCAATCGCCAGCTCACCTGGCAGAACGATGTGCGGCTGAATGCCGACAACAGTGTGCTGCTTGGAGCGGAAAGGCTGGACCAGTATGTGGCAAGCAATACTGCGTATACCAGAACCAGCCGCTCCTCGAACTCGCTGTTCGGCGGCTACACCGGCAACTTCGGGGCACATCAGGTGCAGGCAAACCTGCGCCAGGACCGCTATTCCGATTTCGGCTCGGCCAATACCTGGCGGTTGGGTTACGGCTATGCCTTCAATCCGGCTTGGCGCGCCAGCGCAAGTGTCAGCACGGCATTCAAGGCACCGACCTTCAACGACATGTATGCGCCTGCGATCTGGGGAGGTAATCCCAATCTGCGGCCGGAGCGCTCGCGCGACCGCGAGGTGGGCATCCACTATGCCGCCGGCGGCCAGCAATTCGATGCGACGTATTTCGACAACCGCATCAGTGACCTGATTACCTACCAGTTCCCCAGCAACGTCAACCTGAACCGGGTGCGCGTCGACGGAATGGAAGCCGGTTATCGCGGTCGGTTTGGCAATACCGGTATCAAGGCTTCATTGACGTTGCAGAATCCACGCGATGTTCAAACAGGTCTGCGCCTGTTGCGTCGTGCCAGGTCGTACGCCAATATCGGGCTGACCCACCAGCTTGGCGCATGGGAGCTGGGAGGGGAGTGGCAATACAGCGGTGCACGCGAGGATATCGACATCAATACCTATGCGCGCACCCGGCTGGCTGCCTACGATCTGGTGAACCTGACCGCAAATTACGCAATCGACAAACATCTGAACCTGTCGTTGCGCGCTGCCAACATATTCAACCGCGACTACATGCTGGTACACGGCTACAATACGCCGGGGCGTACGCTGTTCGTTTCCCTGAACTATCGACAGTAATGCCGCAAGGGCCAACCTCAATCAGGGCGGCAGCGATGCCGCCTTTTTGTTTCCATGGGGATTTCTGCTAGAGTGCGCGCCATGGATATGACCAGTTCCCGGCTTTACCTGCGCCTGCTCGGCTACGTCAAACGTTATTGGCGCACATTCGCAGTTTCCATCTTCGGCATGGTGGTGGCCGCAGCCACCGAGCCGCTGCTGCCTGCGCTGCTCAAGCCCATGCTGGACGGCACTTTCGTGCATAAGGACCAGACCGTGATCGACCTCGCACCGATTTTCATCGTGGTGATTTTTTTCGTGCGTGGCCTCGCCACGTTTACCGCGAATTACGCCATCAACTGGGTCGGCAACAAAGTGGTGATGGACTTGCGCGAGGGAATGTTCGGCAAGCTGTTGTCGTTGCCGACGCAGTTTTACGACGACCATGCCACCGGCAATCTTATTTCGAAACTGATCTATGACGTAACCCAGGTAACGACTGCCGCCACCAGCGTGGTCACCGTGGTCGTGCGTGATTCCATCATCATCGTCGGCCTGCTGGGCTGGCTGATCTACCTGAACTGGAAATTGACGCTGCTGACGCTGGTAATGGCGCCGGTGATCATGGCCATCATCCGCGTGCTCAATCGCCGCCTGCGCACCGCCAGCCGCGATTCGCAGCGCGCGATGGGCGATATCACACAGGTGATCGAGGAAAGCGTTACTGCGCACAAGGTGGTCAAGTTGTTCGGCGGCCAGCATTACGAGGGCGGGCGCTTCAACGAGCAGGCCAACTGGGTGCGTCGCCATACCATGAAGCAGGCAGCTGCCGCGGCGGCCAACGTACCCATTGTGCAGATGGTTGCAGCCATCGCGCTGGCGGTGATCGTTTACCTGGCAACGCAGCAATCGAAGGCGGACGAAACCACAGTGGGCGGCTTTCTCTCGTTCATTGCAGCGATGCTGATGCTGACTGCGCCGCTCAAACGCCTGACCGGCGTCAACGAACATCTGCAGCGCGGTCTGGCCGCTTCGGAAAGCGTGTTCGAACTGATCGACACGCCGGGAGAAACGGATACCGGCAAGACGGCGATCGGTCGTGCCGAGGGACGTCTGGCATTCGAGCGCGTCAATTTTTCCTACCATGAAAACGGCAGAAAGGCGCTGCACGACATCAACCTGGAGATCCGGGCCGGCGAGAATGTGGCGCTGGTAGGCGCGTCCGGCAGCGGCAAAAGCACGCTGGCCAATCTGGTGCCGCGCTTTTATCTGCCGGACAGCGGGCGCATCACGCTCGATGGTCATGACCTGAACGAACTGACGCTGGTAAATCTGCGTGCCAATATTGCGCTGGTCAGCCAGGAAGTGGTGTTGTTCAACGACACGGTTGCCGCCAATATCGCCTACGGCCAGATGCGCGAAGTGCGGCATGAGGAAGTCGTTGCTGCGGCGCAGGCCGCGCATGCGCTGGAATTCATCGAGGACATGCCGCAGGGTTTCGACACGCTGATCGGTGAAAAAGGCGTGCGCCTGTCGGGCGGCCAGCGCCAGCGCATCGCGATTGCGCGCGCAATCCTGAAGAATGCGCCGGTACTGATTCTGGACGAGGCGACCTCGGCGCTGGATTCCGAGTCCGAGCGTCACGTGCAGGCTGCGCTGGAAACGCTGATGCAGGATCGCACCACGCTGGTCATTGCGCACCGCCTGTCCACCATCGAAAAGGCCGACCGCATCGTCGTGCTGCAGAAGGGACGCATTGTCGAGGTAGGCACCCATGCTGAACTGCTGGAACGCAGCGGGGTCTATGCGCAACTGCACCGCATCCAGTTCGAGTGGAGCGAGACGGACAGCGAAAACGAATGAGCGGGTAATTCCGCCGCATAAGGTTGACAGCGGTCTGGTGGCTGGTTAAATTCGATATCCCAGAAATTTTGTCAACAAAGACACGTTCACCAAGGAGAAGACTCATGGCCGTACTCGTCGGCAAGGAAGCCCCCGATTTCAACGCTGTTGCCGTAATGGGCAATAACGACATCAATGAAACCTTTAATCTGAAGAAACATATCAACGGCAAGTATGCGGTAGTGTTTTTCTATCCGCTGGACTTTACTTTCGTGTGCCCTTCCGAAATCATCGCCTTCGACCACCGTCTGGACGAGTTCAAGAAGCGCAATGTCGAAGTGATCGGCGTGTCCATCGACTCGCATTTCACCCACCTGGCCTGGAAGAACACCCCGGTGGACAAAGGCGGTATCGGCCAGGTGCGCTACCCGCTGGTGGCCGACATCAAGCACGAAATCTGCCAAGCCTATGACGTCGAGGCCGACGGCGGCGTGGCATTCCGCGGCTCGTTCCTGATCGACCGTGCCGGCGTGGTGCGCCATCAGGTGGTTAACGACCTGCCGCTGGGCCGCAACATCGACGAAATGATCCGCATGGTCGACGCGCTGCAGTTCAACGAAGAGCATGGTGAAGTCTGCCCGGCCGGCTGGAACAAGGGCAAGGCTGGTATGAACGCCTCGCCGGACGGCGTTGCGAAATACCTAGCCGAGCACGCCAAGGAGCTGTAACCGGTTCGTTGTTTCAGGCAAAGGCTCCCACGGGAGCCTTTGTTGTTTGCAGGGCGTTTTCCCGCCACTCATCGTGCGAACATGAATTACAATCGCCGTTATTTTTTATGGCTGCTTGAATCATGTTGATCTGGTTTGTCATTCTGTATCTGCTGGTTTCAATAGGCATCGGCCTGTATGCTGCCACTCGGGTTCATAATGCCAGGGATTACGTGGTGGCCGGGCGCAATCTGCCATTGCCGGTGGTTACCGCCACGGTGTTCGCCACCTGGTTTGGTGCGGAGACAGTGCTCGGCATTTCGGCGACCTTTGTGCAGGAGGGACTCGGCGGTGTGGTGGCCGATCCCTTCGGGGCTAGCATGTGCCTGATTATCGCCGGACTGTTCTTCGCGCCGCGGCTGTACCGCATGAATCTGCTGACCATTGGCGACTACTACCGGGTGCGCTACAACCGTGGGGTCGAGCTGGTGATGTCGGTGTGCATCATAATTTCCTATCTCGGCTGGGTGTCGGCCCAGGTTACCGCGCTCGGTCTCGTATTCAACATTATCACCGGTGGGGCAGTGACGCAGGAGGTCGGTATGGTGCTCGGTATTTCCATCGTACTCGCCTACACCCTGTTCGGCGGCATGTGGTCGGTGGCTCTGCTCGATTTTGTGCAAATGACCGTGATCATGGCGGCGCTGCTGTTGATCGCGGTGTTAGTCTCCGGCGACGCCGGCGGCGTAGGTCACGTGGTCGGCCAAGCTGAGGCCGCGGGCCGGCTGCAGCTCTTCCCGAGCAGCGGCGGAGGGGATGCATGGATTGCCTTCATCGGCGCAGGCGTGACCATGATGCTGGGTTCGATTCCGCAGCAGGACGTGTTCCAGCGCATGACCTCGGCCAAGGACGAAAAGACTTCGGTGCGCGGCTCGGTGCTGGGCGGCGTGCTGTATTTCTGCTTTGCGATGATCCCGATGTTCCTCGCCTATGCGGCGACGCTGATCGATCCCGCATTCTTCAATGGACTGGTCGAAAGCGATTCGCAGATGGTGCTGCCGCAGCTGATCCTCAAGCATACGCCGCTGTTCGCACAGGTGCTGTTCTTCGGCGCGCTGCTGTCGGCGATCATGAGCACGGCTTCGGCCACGCTGCTCGCGCCCTCGGTAATGGTCAGCGAAAACATTCTCAAGCATTTCGTGTTCAAGCACACGAGCGATCGCCAGCTGTTGCGCAACACACGGCTGATCCTGTTTGCGTTCGGCGGGGTGGTGCTGTGGTTTGCGCTGCATTCCGAATCGAGCATCTTCCAAATGGTCGAAGAGGCCTACGAGGTTACGCTGGCGGGCGCTTTCGTGCCGCTCGCGTTCGGACTTTACTGGAAGCGTGCCAACAACCAAGGGGCGGCCGTGTCCATCGTGCTTGGCATCGGCTCATGGCTGCTGATGAAAAACCTGCTGCCCGACAGCGTCTGGCCGCCACAACTTATCGGCCTGCTGGCGAGTACGGCCGGCATGATCGCGGGCTCGCTGCTGCCGGACCTGATGGGCAAACCGCTGCCGCAGGAACCCGAGCATGCCGCGTTGCATCATCATGCTGCGAGCCATACCGGTCATGTGGCCGAACGCCATCATGCCCCGGAATCGCGGCGTTGAGCATATCCGAATATTTCTAAGGGTTATTTGTCATCTACCTGTCATAATTGTTTCATACCATCGCAAGCTGACTGCAATACGAACTATGGAGAACAGATATGGCTGCGAAGATTCTGCTGGTGGAAGATGAACCTGCGATCCAGGAATTGCTCGCTTTCAACGTAACGCAATGCGGTTTCCATGCGATCCAGGCGAGTGACGCCGGCAGTGCGATGGCACACATCAGACGCGAACTGCCGGACATGATTCTGCTCGACTGGATGCTGCCCGGCACCAGCGGCATCGAACTGGCGCGTCGCCTGCGCGCCGAACAGCGCACGCGCAACATCCCGATCATCATGCTGACCGCACGCACCGACGAGCGCGATAAGGTACTGGGCCTGGAATCGGGTGCCGACGACTACATCACCAAGCCGTTTTCGCCACGCGAACTGATGGCGCGCATTCGTGCCGTGTTACGCCGCCGTGCGCCGCAAATGAGCGATGAAACGGTGAGCGTACAGGGACTGGAGCTGTCTCCCTCCACGCATCGCGTTACCGCCAACGGCCAGCAAATCGAACTGGGGCCGACCGAGTTCCGTCTGCTGCACTTTTTCATGACTCACCCCGAGCGGGTTTACAGCCGTTCGCAATTGCTCGACCAGGTTTGGGGCGATCACGTGTTCGTGGAGGAGCGCACGGTGGACGTGCATATCCGCCGCCTGCGCCAGACACTGGAGCCTTCTGCCATGGACCGCATGGTGCAAACGGTTCGCGGCAGCGGCTACCGCTTTTCAGGCAACTGATGCGGCCAACATTTGCGTGAAGTTGTTCGCCGGGGTGCACGCCGTATAATGCACGACATGCTTTTTCAAGGGCGCAACATGTCTGTTTTCTGGCGGCATGCAATGATTCCTCCGCTGATCCTGGCGCTGGTCGCCCTGCTGCTGTGGGCTGTGGCGGGAACGATGCCGGCGCTGGCGTTTCTTGCGCTTGGCTTCATGGCGCGCATCCTGTTCCATCTGCGGCGACTGGCTGCTCTCGACGACTGGCTGGACGATCCGGAACAACGCCAGGTTCCGGACAGTACCGGTGTATGGGGCGAGGTATTCGTCCGGATAAACAAGAGGGTGCGCCAGCAGCGCAAGGAGCGCGAGCAGCGCATTGCAGCCCTGCACGATATGGAGCAGGCAACGGCGGCATTGCCCGAGGGTGTGGTGATACTCGACGATGCGGATCATATCGAGTGGTGCAATCCGCTGGCCGAACAGCATTTCGGTCTCGATGTCGGGCGCGACATCGGTCAACAGATTACCTACCTGGCGCGTCAGCCTGCTTTCGTACAATACCTCGACATACAGCATTTTGATGAGCCCCTGATATTGCGCGGCACGCGCCAGGACGACCTGGTGCTGTCGATCAAGCTGATTGCCTATGGCGACGGCAAGAAGCTGGTGATCAGCCGCGACATCACGCATCTGGAGCGCATCGAGACCATGCGCCGCGATTTTGTCGCCAACGTATCGCATGAACTGCGCACCCCGCTGACCGTGGTAAACGGGTTTATCGAAACCATGCACGACATGCCCAACCTGGATAACGACATGGCGCGCCGGGCCTTGCAGTTGATGGGTGAGCAGACCTATCGCATGGAACGTCTGGTGGATGATCTGCTGACGCTGTCGCGGCTGGAAAATTCTCTCAATGCGCTGCAGGAAGACACGGTCGATGTATGCGGCATGTTGCAATCGCTGCAGTGTGAGGGCAAGGCGTTGAGCAATGGACGGCACGAAATCGGGCTTGATCTGAACAGCGAAAACAGCCTGCGTGGAAATGCCGAGGAATTGCGCAGCGCTTTCGGTAACCTGGTGACCAATGCAGTGCGTTACACCCCGGAAGGCGGCGAGATTGTGCTGCGCTGGCAGGAGTGCGACGGGCAACCTGTGTTCAGTGTGCAGGATAGCGGAATCGGAATCGCGCCCCAGCACATTTCGCGTCTTACCGAACGTTTTTATCGTGTGGATCGCAGCCGTTCGCGTGAAACCGGCGGTACCGGGCTGGGGTTGGCCATCGTCAAGCATGTGGCGAACCGCCACCAGGCACAACTGGAAATCGCGAGCGAAGAAGGCAGAGGCAGCACGTTCAGTATCGTATTCCCGGCCGGCCGGCGCTGTCCGCAGGTGGCCGAACAGGTGGCCTAGGTCTTGGCGGCTTCGAAGCTGATACGTTCGTAATCCATTCCCCGTTCCACGCTGATCCCCATCTTCACATTCTGTTTTTCCCCTTCAATGGTGGCCATTTCCAGTATGCGTCCGGCCTGGAACAGGTTGCGCGGGATGATCAGGCTGGCCGGGATCTTCAATCTGGGTAAGGCCGGCAGCAACAATGCCGCTGACGCACTGGCCGAGGCGGCGGATCCGATGCCGGTGGGTTTTACCGAGACCGCCTGCGGAGTGCCGGGGAGATAGCGGACGCCGGCGCGCAATTGCCCGGCTTGGGTGACGGTAAGCCAGGCAATTGCCCCGAGCGTGCAAACCTTGGCATCGGCATGGCGCGTGGCAATGATCTGCTTGCTGCTGAGTCGTGTTTCGTCTGTTTCCTGCCGCAGCAGGCGTGCGCCGAGTATGCTTTCGTCCTCGACCTGCCACACGTCCATGGAAAAGCCAAGCTTGGCCAGGTCGTGGCGGTTGGTGTCGGAAAGCACGCGGCCGAAAGTGGCAATCTGGTTGCGCGCCTCGTTGCTGATGTTGTCGCCCTTGGCTTGCGGCCGGAACGGCTTGTTTGCTACGTGTGCATAGATGCCTTCGAGGCCGTAGCAGGCCTGGGTTTCGCCCGCAGCATTGCGCCGTTCCGCCATGCGCTCCGGGCGTCCCTCGCACCAGTGTTTGTGCAGTTGGGTGAGCAGCTCGGCGCAGGCGGTGGCGCCGAGGCTGTTGCCCAGTTCCAGCTGTTGCGGCGTTTGCCCCTGCTGCAACAGGATGCTTTTGACGCGCAACAGCTTGGACAGCGGCACCATCGCGAGGAAGCGCAGGTTGTTGCCGTGTTGTTTGGTCTGGGCCGGTGGCTGCAGGCCCAGTTTGCCGTCGAGGTTGACCGCCAGCGGTGGTGCATCACCGCCCTTGCTTGTCGCATAGCTTCGCTCCAGCGAGAGCGTTGCGCTCCATTGCAGCAGCCATTGCTCGAGCAGTTGCAATTGCCCGCGCGACAGTTCTTCGGGGTGGGCGTGGGCGGCCAGCAGTGTCTTGATGTAAATGGTGCGGCAGGAAGTTTTGCGGCCATGCGCATTCAACTCGTCTTCCACTTCCGTCAGATGCAGTTCCTGTTCTTCGGCAAAAGCGTACAGCGCATGCATCTGCTGCCAGAGCCTGCCTGCGAACTCATAGCCGGTGCGCAAATATTCGAGAATCTGCAGGCCGCCATAGGTCAGGCAGCGCTGGCACAGCAATGCACCGTATGAAGCAAGTTTTTGATCGCCCGCGACATAGCCCTGTAAACAGCGCTGGTAACCGGTGACCATGCCTTGCCACAGGCCGGCGATGGCCTGAAAGACAGCCAGCTCCATATCGCTCAGTGGCAGCGCCTTGGCTACCAGCTTTTTGGCGTAGTCCTCCTGCACGTGGCTTATGGTTTCACGCAGCAGCTCCAGTGTCTGCAGGCGCTCCAGCCCGCGCATCGGAAAGCGGTTGAATTCGTCCAACTGGGTGCGCAACGTGGCATGCGCCTGCTGCAGGTTGGTGAGTTGTAACTGTCCCAGCCACTGCATGCAGCTTGCGGCATCCTTGAACGCCGGATTGGCGCGATCGTCAGTGGGGTCTAGCGGCAGGGTCAGCATTTCAATAATGCAGTTTGATTGCGTGGATAAAACGTTTGTATGGCTGCGGCGGTTTACATGTGGCGTAGGCAACTGGCGTATACCGTTGCAGTATTGGGTCGGAGCGATTGGCTGGGATGTATGAACTGGCCATCTTTATAGCAATACCCTCTCTATGCCGCCGTTGCTGGCCTGGGCAATGTAGTCGGACATCCAGTCCTCGCCCAGCAGTTGCCGCGCCATTTCCACCACAATATAGTCGGCATTGGTGCCGGCGTCATCATTGTAGCGTGAAAGCCCCTGCAGGCAGGACGGGCAAGAGGTCAGTATCTTGATCTCGCCATCAAAGCCATCGCTGCGCAACGCATCGGCGCCATGGCGGATCTCTTCCTCCTTGCGGAAGCGGACTTGGGTCGAAATGTCCGGGCGCGTCGCTGCCAGCGTGCCGGATTCGCCGCAGCAGCGGTCGGACAGCGGCACCGGCGCCCCGACCAGCTGGCTTACCACTTTCAGCGGCTGGTGTGTCTTCATCGGTGTGTGGCAGGGATCGTGGTACATGAAGCGCGTACCCTCGACGCCGTTCAGCTTAACGCCTTTCTCCAACAGGTACTCATGGATGTCGAGCAGGCGGCAGCCCGGGAAAATCTTGTCGAACTGGTATTGCAGCAGCTGGTCCATGCAGGTGCCGCACGACACCACCACGGTCTTGATGTCGAGGTAGTTGAGCGTGTTCGCTACGCGGTGGAACAGCACGCGGTTCTGGGTGGTGATCGCGTCACCGCGGTCGGCCTGGCCAGCCGAGGTCTGCGGATAACCGCAGCAGAGATAGCCGGGCGGCAGTACGGTGATCGCGCCAATGTCATACAGCATGGCCTGGGTGGCCAGCCCGACCTGGCCGAACAGCCGCTCCGAGCCGCAACCCGGAAAATAGAACACTGCCTCGGATTCCTCGCTCGCTTTGCGCGGGTCGCGGATCACCGGCACTACCGTGTTGTCCTCGATGCCGAGCAGCGCGCGCGAAGTCTTGCTGGGCAGCCTGGCCGGCATCGGCTTGTTGATGAAATGGATCACCTGCGCCTGCAGCGGCGGGCGGCCCAGCGTGGCCGGTGGATGTGCAGTTTGCGCATGCGCCAGGCCGAAGCGCTTGCCGAACTGGTAGCCCAGGCGCTGCGCCTTGTAGCCCCATTCGATCATCAGTTTGCGCACCAGCTTGATGGTGGCCGGGTCGGTAGCGTTAAGGAAGAACATGGCCGCGACCGAACCGAGGTTGAATTTCTTCTTGCCCTGCTTGCGCAGGAAGTTGCGCATGGCGATCGATACGTCGCCGAAGTCGATGTCAACCGGGCACGGGCTTTCGCACTTGTGGCATACCGTGCAGTGGTCGGCGACGTCGCCGAATTCGTCGAAATGCGCGATTGATACGCCGCGCCGTGTCTGTTCCTCATACAGAAAAGCCTCGATCAGCAACGACGTGCCGAGGATTTTGTTGCGCGGCGAGTACAGCAGGTTGGCGCGCGGGATGTGGGTGTTGCATACCGGTTTGCACTTGCCGCAGCGCAGGCAGTCCTTGATCGAATCGGAGATTTCCGACAGCTCGCTCTGCTCCAGGATCAGGCTTTCCAGTTCCATCAGGTTGAAGCTGGGCGTGTAGGCGCGCTCGAGGTTGCTTCCTGGCAACAGCTTGCCACGGTTGAAACGCCCATCGGGGTCGATGCGCTGCTTGTAAGCGGTGAACTCGGCCAGTTCGTCCGGTTCCAGGAAATCGAACTTGGTGATGCCGATGCCGTGCTCGCCCGAGATAACACCGCCCAAGTCCCTGGCCAGCCGCATGATGCGCTCGACCGCACCATTGGCCTGCTGCAGCATCGCATAGTCGTCCGAGTTGACCGGGATGTTGGTATGTACGTTGCCGTCGCCGGCATGCATGTGCAACGCGACGAACACGCGGCTCTTCAACACGCGCGCGTGGATCGCGTCGCATTGCTCGAATATGTTCTGGTAGGTGCGGCCGCTGAAAATCCGGTGCAGTGGCTCGCGCACTTCCTGTTTCCAGGAGGCGCGAAGCGTGTGGTTCTGCACTGCCTCGAACACACTGCGCGCACCCTGCGCATCGGCCGCCGCATACGGGCAATCGGCCAGCGCGGCATCCAGGTTTTCCAGCAGCCACTGCCAACGAGCATGTACATCGGCCAGCAGTTCGCGCGCCTGTTGCGGACGATTGCCGAGCAGTTCTTCGTCGCCCAGTTGCCGGTCGTCCTGATAATACAGCGGCAGGTTGCCGGCGAGGAATTCGGACAGTCCTTCCAGCAACTGCAATTTGTTATGCAGCGACAGCTCGATGTTGATGCGCTCCACGCCGTCGCAGTAGTCGCCCATGCGCGGCAACGGGATCACTACATCCTCATTCACCTTGAACGCATTGGTGTGCTTGGCGATGGCGGCGGTACGCGCACGGTCCAGCCAGAATTTCTTGCGTGCCTCGGCCGATACCGCGACGAAGCCCTCGCCATGGCGCAGGCTGGCCAGGCGCACGATTTCCGATGCGGCTTCGCCCGCCGCGCTTTCGTCGTCGCTGACTACGTCGGCGAGCAGCACCATCTTGGGCCGGGTGCCGCGCCCGGACTTTGTGGCGTAGCCGACCGCCTTCAGGTAGCGCTCGTCCAGGTGTTCCAGCCCCGCCAGTTCGGCTGCGGCGTGGCTGCCCAGGTAATCCTTGATCTCGACGATGGCCGGCACCGCTTCGCGCACCTGGCCGAAGAACTCCAAGCATACCGTGCGGGTGTGGGCGTGGGCTCGGTGCAGGATGAAGCGCGCCGAGGTGATGATGCCGTCGCAGCCTTCCTTCTGGATGCCGGGCAGGCCGGACAGGAATTTGTCGGTGACGTCCTTGCCCAGGCCGGTTTTGCGAAACTTGTTGCCGGGGATGGCGAGGATTTCCGGCTCGCCGACCGGTGTTCTGCCGTTCGCCTTGTAGCGGCTGATGCGGAAGCGCGCCATCTCGACGTCGTGGATCTTGCCGAGATTGTGGTCGAGGCGTTCGATTTCCATCCACAGGCCATCGGGAGTGACCATGCGCCACGAGGCCAGATTGTCCAGCGCGGTGCCCCACAGCACGGCTTTCTTGCCGCCCGCGTTCATTGCCACGTTGCCGCCGATGCAGGAGGCGTCGGCCGAGGTCGGGTCGACCGCGAACACCAGGCTGTCGGCCTCCGCTGCTTCCATCACGCGCCGCGTCACCACGCCGGCGCCACAGTGGATGGTGGTTACCGGCGGTTTCAGGCCCGGCAACTGACGCAGTTCGACGGCGGACAGCGCATCCAGTTTTTCGGTGTTGATTACCGCGGAGAACTTGTCCAGCGGCACTGCGCCGCCGGTATAGCCGGTGCCGCCGCCGCGCGGAATGATGGTCAGGCCGAGTTCGACGCAGGCGCGCACCAGCGGTGCGACTTCGTGTTCGGTATCCGGAGTCAGCACCACGAACGGGTATTCCACGCGCCAGTCGGTGGCGTCGGTGACGTGCGACACGCGTGCCAGGCCGTCGAAGGCGATATTGTCGCGGTGGGTGTGGCGGCTCAATGTGCGCAGCGCGCGGCGGCGTAGTTGTAGCATGGTTTCGCAGCCCGAAGCGAAATCGTCGACCGCGCCTTGCGCCAGTTCCAGCAGGCGCTGCACCGGCTCGGTATGGCCGGGGTTGTCCCGTTCGGATTCGCGGCGGCGCTCCTCGATGGCCTGCAGGCGGTGCTGCAGCGCGCCAATCAGGGCGCGGCGGCGACTATCGTTGCCGAGCAGGTCGTCCTGCAGGTAGGGATTGCGCTGCACTACCCAAATGTCGCCCAGCACTTCATACAGCATACGTGCGGAACGGCCGGTGCGTCGTTCGGCGCGCAGGCTGTTGATGATGTTCCACGCCTCATGGCCGAGTATGCGGATTACGATTTCGCGGTCGGACAGTGAAGTGTAGTTATACGGGATTTCGCGCAGTAGGGCGGTCATGGGCGGCATTCTGTTGCAAGGCCGGCATTTTAACGTATTGCTGCGCAACACTCACCCCTTGCAACAACAGGGAGTAACGCGCTACGGCGGCAGACAAAATGCCGGTCGGCGGTTAACCTGACGTCCATGAGTGGAACGAACAGGGAAAAGAGGATGCGGGTGTTTTTCGCGCTATGGCCGGGCAAGGCGCAGCGCGAGGCCTTGGCCGCTTGGCAGGGGCCGCTGAAAAAGCGGTGCGGCGGCAGGGCAATGCGCGCCGAAACGCTGCATGCCACGCTGGTATTTCTCGGGGACGTGGCGCAGCACCGGTTGGAGGCGCTGAAGCTGGCGGCACAGGAGGTGAGCGGGGCATCACTTACGTTACGCCTCGACCAGGCCCGTTACTGGGGCCACAACCATATTGCCTATGCGGCGCCGGGGGCGGTGCCCGAACTTTTGGGGCAACTGGTGTCTGATCTGGAGCAGCGGCTGCGCCGACACCGCTTCCGTTTCGATCGGCGCAGCTACAAACCGCACGTGACCCTGCTGCGTCATGCCAAATGGCATGACGAGCCGCTGCCTGTGATGCCGCCGGTGGTCTGGCGGGTACGCCAGTTTGTGCTGGTGCAATCGCTGAGCGACGAGAACGGCGCGCGCTATGAAGTGCTGGCGCGGTTTCCGCTGGCAAGTGCGCGTGCGGATGGCTTGCTATGAGGCGGGCTTTCCGTTACCGTTCGCGGCGTTTTTTTAACCTGAAACATTGAGGAGTTCCGATGTCTTCCGAAGTCAAGCGTTACCACCCCGTCCTGATCACGCTGCACTGGTTGCTGGCCGTTGCCATCCTCGGCATGTATGCGTTCGGCAGTTTCGTGCTCGACGACATGCACAATAGCGCGCCCGGCAAACCGGGCTTGCTGAGCCTGCACCTGATCGTCGGTGTTGCCATTCTGGTGTTGACGGTGGTGCGTTTGATCGTTCGGGTGCGCACGCCGCGGCCCGACCCGGTGCCCGGCAGCCGCAGTGCCCAGAAAGCGGCCACCGCCCTGCAGCATTCGATGTATACGCTGACCGTGTTGATTGTGGTGTCGGGGCTGACACTGGCGCTTTCGGCGCACCTGTTTTCCATCCTCTACGGCCATAGCGGCACACTGCCCAAGGACTTCGAGGACTTCACCTCGCACGACATCCACGGCTGGCTGGTCAACGGGTTGCTGATAGTGGTGGCATTGCACGTGGCGGCTGCGCTGAAGCACCAGTTCAAGCTCAAGAACAATATCATGTCGCGCATGTCGCTTTTCGCGAAGGATTGAACGCGGTGGGCCGTACCCTTATTTCGTTTGCCGCGCGATGATGCGTTCAAGACACAGTGAAGCGGCGGCAAAGCCCATGGGTGCAGTGACCGTCACTGCCGAACCGTAGCCGGCGCAACTCAGGTTGTTCGCGCTGCAGTTCTGGTCGCGCCGCGAGGGCTCTTCCAGATACACGCATTTCACGCCGAATTTGCCGTTCTTTCGCGGCTGGATGTTGAATTGTTTGCGCAACATGCCGCGGATGCGTGCCAATAGCGCGTCGTGCGTAGTATGTCCGATATCGGCTACGCGCAGCTTGAGCGGGTCGCGCTTGCCGCCAGCCGCGCCGCACACCGCCAGGAACAGCTTGTTGAAGCGCGCGTGCGCAATCAGCGCGACCTTGGTGCGCGCTTCGTCGCAGGCATCGATTACTGCGTCATATGTGCCTACTGGAACCAACTGAGCAAGATTGCCCGGTTCCAGGAATTCCTCGATCATGGTTACCCGGCAATCCGGATTGATCTCGTGTATCCGTTCCTGCAGTGCTGCCACTTTGGCCTTGCCCAGTGTGCTGTCCAGCGCCTGGATTTGGCGGTTGATATTGGAAAGCGCGACATGGTCGAGGTCGATCAGAGTGATGTTGCCTACCCCGCTGCGCGCCAGTGCTTCGGCCGCCCACGAACCGACTCCGCCCACACCCACCACCGCTATGCGGGCACGGTGCAATGTCATGCGTGCACCTTCGCCGTACAGGCGATCTATGCCGCCGAAGCGGCGCCAATGGTCGTCGTCGAGCGGATGGTGATGAAGACTCATGTTGCGGCCAGGGATTGATTGAGTTTCGGGAGCACGGCCAGGGCGTTTTCCGTGGTGACGCGCGCAACCTCCTCGATCGGGATGCCGCGTAACTCGGCCAGCGTCTGTGCGATGCGCGGCAGGTGGTCCGGCCTGTTGGGTTGGCCCGGTTCGAGAAAGCTGGGCGGGATGTCCGGTGCATCGGTTTCCAGCACGATACTGTCCAGCGGCAGCATCGCGGCCAGTTCGCGCAACCGCGTGGCGCGCGGATAGGTCATGGCGCCGCCGAAGCCGAGCTTGAACCCGCGCTTGATGAATTCGTCTGCCTGCTGATGACTGCCGTTGAAGGCGTGGGCGATGCCACCGCATACCCTGATCTGGCGCAGGTGCTTGAGTACCACATCCTGTGCGCGGCGGATGTGTAGCAGCACAGGCAGGTCGAACTCGCGCGCCAGCTTCAGTTGTGTGGAAAAATAGAATTCCTGCTGTTCGCGATCATGGTTATCCACGAAGAAATCCAGCCCGATTTCGCCTACGGCAACGGTTTCGGGCAGCGCCAGATATTCGCGCAGCACATCGAGGTCGGCCGGGACGGCATGCTCCACATACATGGGGTGAATACCAAATGCGGGTGAGCATCCGCTGTATTGGGCGCAGAGCCGTTTGACGGTCTCGAAGTTGCTGCGCTCTACCGCCGGCACGAAAAAATGTCCGACGCCGGCTGCATTTGCCGCACGTACCAGTTCAGCCTGGGCATCGCCGAACTCGGCGGCATCGAGATGGCAGTGAGTATCGATGAACATGTCAGTCCATGGTCAGCACGACCTTGCCGGTCATGCCGCCGCGCTCGAGCAGGCGGTGTGCCTCGGCGGCCTGTTCCAGTGGCAGTGTGTGCGAAACCAGGATTTCGAGTTTGCCGGCCTCAATCAGCTGTGCGCCCTGTTCCAGTATTTTGCGCTGGTGCACGCGCTCTTCGTGCAGTCCCATGATTTGCGGCGTCAGCATCAGGTCATAGCACAGGGACAGATTGCGCAGCCGGGCCAGTTGGACTTCGGACTGGGACAACGGGGTGGCGAGGATACTGACGAGCTTGCCGCCAATGTGGGTTGCGGCAAGTGAGCGCAGGAAGGTGTTGCCGCCCACGGTGTCGAATATGACGTCCATGCCCTTGCCGCCTGTCCAGTCCAGAGTCTCCTCTACAAAATCCAGCTCCCTGTAATTGATGATTTTCTCCGCCCCGAAGCGGTTTGCTATTTCGGCCTTGGTGTCGTCGCTTACCGTAGCTGCAATATATGCGCCAAGGTGGTGTGCCAGTTGCAATGCAATGTGTCCGACACCACCGGCTGCGCCGTGAACCAGCAAGGTTTGTCCCGCCTGCAGGGCGGCACGGTCAATAAGTGACTCCCATGCCGTGATCAGCGCCAGCGGTAGTGCAGCGTTGTCATGCAAGCTGAGCGTGGTTGGTTTTGCCGCACAGTGTTCTTCGTGCAGCGTGGTGTATTCGGCATAATTGCCCGGTTCGTCTCCTAGTCCGCCGTTGCAGAAAAATACTTCGTCGCCTTCCTTGAAACGTGTGACGGCGGCGCCAGTGTTTTCCACGATGCCGGCACCATCGCAACCGAGAATGGCCGGCAGCTTGTCCGGATAATAGGCCGGTTTGGCGCGCAGCTTGGTGTCGACCGGGTTGACGCCTGCGGCGGCCAGTTTTACGCGCACACGATGCGGCGAGGGCAATTCCGGGGCTGGGACATCGCGCAATTCCAGTGTTTCCGGGCCTCCGGCGGCGGAGGTAAAGATGGCTTTCATCGTTATTCCGGGATCGAGTGAGTGTTGGTCGATATGGTAAACTCCATGCAATATTTTTGCGAGATTCCGTCATGTCTGGGAATACCTTCGGCACACTGTTCACGGTGACTTCATTCGGCGAGTCGCATGGCGCAGCCATCGGCTGCGTGGTGGATGGCTGCCCACCGGGACTGGAGCTGAGCGAATCGGACCTCCAGCATGATCTCGACCGGCGCAAGCCCGGCACTTCGCGCCATGTCACGCAACGGCGCGAGTCGGACACGGTGGAAATTCTTTCCGGCGTATTCGAG
>Ga0102953_1000447_pt1 | contig 28709 bp, 26 predicted proteins | sample SalPon2A_C_D2_MG_FD_78509 | JGI IMG/M metagenome (GOLD analysis project Ga0102953, IMG submission 78509) | Soil microbial communities from South San Francisco under conditions of wetland restoration - Salt Pond MetaG R2A_C_D2_MG | ecosystem: Environmental > Terrestrial > Soil > Wetlands | place... | reverse complement strand
TTAAACCGTTTTTCTTCCTCTTCCGACTCCCGGGCAAGAGTCCCGATCGCCGTGGGATAAACTATGATATCCGCTCCCTTCAAGGCTGTAATTCGTGCGGCTTCGGGATACCATTGATCCCAGCAAATAAGCACTCCTACCCGGCCATATCTGGTTTTGAATACCTGGTAGCCAAGATCCCCGGGTGTAAAGTAATATTTCTCATAAAATCCCGGATCATCCGGGATGTGCATCTTGCGGTACTTACCCAGGTATGCTCCATCGGCATCAATTACCGCTGCGGTATTGTAATAGACACCGGGCGCACGTTTCTCGAAATACGGAAGCACGAGAACTACATCATGTTCGGCAGCCAGCTGCGACATCCTTTCGGATACGGGACCCGGAACCTGCTCGGCCAGATCAAAATAATGGTCATTTTCTGTCTGGCAGAAATAGCGTGTCGTGAATAATTCCTGCAGTAAGATGATTTTTGAGCCTTTTGATGCGGCTTCACTAATCCGATCTTCCGCCTTTTCAATATTTTTCCATGGATCTGCCTCACACGACATTTGTATCAGACCAACCGTTGTCTTCATCATAATCCGATATTCCCTGTTTATTCGACATGACCATTTGTGTTGCAACTGATCTTCAAACAGTTAAAGATAGGAAAGTGTACACACTTTTTAAGGAAACACAGATATTATTTTCGGTTACTCACCTATTCCCCGGACCGTATCAACGATGCTCAGTTGCGGAACTTTCCCTCTCCCTAAAAATAGGGATACGATTAAACCGTAAGTTTAATAAAATCAAAATATTAATTAGCAATCATGTCGTTTACCATGAATAATCCGGGTTAAAAAGCGAACATGACCTCCCGCGCCACCGGCTTTTCGGTTTGCTAAAATATCGTTGGGCTGAATTTATGACGTTAAATAAGATGAGAATCTCCTTCATTCAAGCCTCTTTGCCTCTTTCCTGATGGTATCGAGTGTCGTCGTATCGGTATTGAAAACCGAATTTAATCCTTGGGGTTCCTGAGGCGGATCACCCGTAAAATCGGTCCCGGCCTTCCACATGTAATCTGGGGTATGCGCTCTGCCCTCACCGCCCCAGGCCCAAAAATTAGCGCCCACCAACGGGGATCCATTTGCAGCTTTTGTTGCAAGTGTATCAAATACAAGCCCATAATATTTATCGCGATACGTTGTCGGTGAAGAGGGATCATAGTTTTCATTGTCGCGGGGCAATCCAAACTCCTCCAGAACAAGCGGCTTGTTCATTTTTTGGGCAATGGCGATATGCTCATCCAGGTAGTTGAACGTTTTGTGAACGGTTGGTTTAAACATTGTCGATGCGCTGTCGGCCTTGTACCAGCTCCAGTTCTTGGGCCAGATATGAATAGTGATATAGTCAACCGATGCCGGTTGCTGCTCCCTGACAAAAATGCCTCTTTTAAGCAATGTTCCTGCTGTTCCTTCGCTGCCGGTGGTAACCAACTGGTTAGGCGCCAGGCTATGGATAAAATCAGCCGTATTCTTTACCCAGTTGTAAAAGTATGCCAACAGTGTGGTATCCTTGATCGAGTTCGGGTTTGGACGGGGCTCATTCGCCAGTTCCCAGGCCATGATGGTGGGATCATCCTTATACGGCATCCCTGTTATCGAATTTGTCCGATCAATGACATGCCTGAGATATCTCCGATACATACTGTTGGCCAGGCTATCCCGGTAGAAACCGGCCGAATAGGCCATGAAACCGTTCCAGTCCCCGGTTTTTACAGGATCGGGTATGGGTTTGCCGGTACTCCAGTTCACATATTGCGACATCCCGCCCGACCATGTCCAGAAATCATTCATTACCATAATGGCATGCATGTCTCGTTTCCCCATCTCGGAAAGCAGATAATCCAATCCGCTGAATAATGTGTCGTTGTATACACCCGGAGCATCCTGGAAACATGGCGTCACGGACCGGTCAATCGACGATTTCTCCGACGATGCCATAATCCTCAAATTGACGATCCCATCCTTTTCCATCTGATCGAGTTCCCTTTTCAGACGTTCCTTACCGCCCGGAATAATGCCGGCACCCAGCCAGGCGCCTTGCCAGAAATTGGCCCCGATATATCGATACGTTTTATTCCCGATCATAAGATGATCTCCGACAACACGGACGAATTCCCTCTTTTGTTTCGGAGTTTCTCTTTGGCAGGCATTCATACCTGCAATGGACACGACCATTAACAGTATGCCGGTTATCAGTTTAGCAAATACATCCCTCATAATTAGCTTCTTTATGGGTTGTGGCAAGATATCATTAGCGTTGCCAAAATAATTATTCTAATAAATTGATTTATTCCAGTTATTACAATAATAAGTTTAAACCATTCTTAACAAGGATGATATTCGGCGGGATATATCTGTGAGAAGTCTCAGATTATTCAGACCGGGATTTCACACATGTTTTTTTAAGGATTCCCAGAGATCACGATTTACAGGAACCCCATTCTTCAGGTTGTCCTCGCGTGATAGCAGAGATCTTTCTCCAGGATAATAGACCTTGTTTCCAGCTTCGGTTTGTGACCCATGAAAATCGGCAATAATCGAGTCAACGATCTTCGATAGCCCGTCTTTTCCGCCGGCATACTCCGCTTTAAATGCAATGAAGACCTGAGAAAGACCGTATTCCGTTTTCTGTTCTCCGATTTCACAGGTCGATCGTCCTTCCGATAAAACAGATGCCAGGAGATCCAGCACCAAGGCCAGTCCGCTCCCCTTCCACAACCCGGCCGGCAGTGGCCGCTGGGATGTGATGATCTCATCCGGATCATTTGTCATATTTCCTTCAAGGTCAAATCCGCCATCATGGGTCAGTTTCTCTCCGTTTCTCGACTTGACTTCAAGTGTACCATAGGCGTACTGGGTCATTGCCATATCCAGTACAACGGGGCCCTCTTCCCGCGGGATTGCTATGATTAACGGGTTGTTGCCCAGCCGTGATTCGGTACTCCCCCACGCCGGCATATTGGGTTTGGTATTCGACCAACAGATGAACGGATGTCCCCTCTCCGCCGCATGCCAGCCGTAGGTGCCGCCCCGCATCCAGTGATTCGAATTTTTCAGGGCTACACAGCCGATGCCAAACTTATCCGAAAGCTCAATGGCACGATCGGTACATACGATCGCATTGAGCGGACCGGGACCAAGATTTCCGTCCCATTGCTCAATGGCCTGAAAACTCTTCACCTTTTCAGGTGAGGCATCGGGTTTCACAACACCTTGTTCGATGCTGTCCAGGAAACTCTGAAACCTGTTTATCCCGTGCGAGTCTTTTCCCATCAGGCTGTTTTCTGCAAAAATGTAAGCCAGCTGTTCCGATCTCTTCGAATCAAATCCTCGTTTCTGCAGGATAGTTTCAAGAGTCGATTGCATCTCGTCGAATCCGACCCGTATCGCTGATTCTGTCATTACTATGTCAACTTATATTATTGGAATAGACTCCCAGTATGATTTCTGTGGCAAGACGAGCCGATTCACCCGTTATACAAGGATCACGATCTTCCCGGACCGCAGCTACGAAATCAGAAATAATCGCCTCGTGGCCGGAGGTATCCTCAACCGACGCACTGCTGGCACCACTGTGTATCTTACCACCAGGCACTCTGCTTGGATTCTCCATATTATCAACAGCCCACGTAGTTATGATATCGTTTTCCATAATGACCGTGCCCTTCTCACAGATGATTTCGAGACGGGCATCAAAACCGGGTTTTGCAACCGTCGAGGCAATCATCGTTCCGATCATGCCGTCCTTATGTCGTAAAATGGCAGCGCCATGATCTTCCGTTTCAATATCGTGAGCAAAGGTTCCGTAACAACTTACGATACGCTCGGGTTTCCCAAAAAACCATCCGTACAGATCCACCTGGTGAGCGGCCTGCTGCATAAAAGGCCCGCCACCATCCATCTTCCAGCTCCCCCGGTATGCGCCGCTGTTGTAATAGGCATCATCGCGGTAATTTTTGACCGTTAAGTCGGCGGCATAGACACGACCAAGTTTCTGCTTTTCCAATAACTGCTTTACCACCTGGTTGTCCGGACTCATCCGGCGTTGATAGGCGACACCCAACTTCACATTATTTGCTTTGCAGGTTGAAATCATTTCATCGATTTCGGGAAGTGAGATACCGATCGACTTCTCGGTCAGCACGTGTTTTCCCAACTTAGCGGCTTCAATAGCACCGGTGTAGTGCATTCCATTCGGTGTACAGAGTATCACTCCGTCAAAGTCACTTTTTATTTCCGAAAAATTTTGGGCGGCCTCAATAAACACATCCTCCGGCAACCAACCGGGTTTGTTGCCGCTTCTCGATATAAATCCAACAATGTCAATTCCCGGCAATTTTTTGACGGCATTCCAGTAAGTTCTGCTGATATTCCCGGTTCCTGCAATAACAAATCTGAATGTAGAACTCATTAGTATGATTTTACTTTATTCTGTTAATTGATAATCCCTGGTTTTACAAAGCCTTCTTTAACAGAAAATTTGTATCCGGCACAAGGTCACGTATCTCCGGTTACGCGTTGCGGTAGTAAAACTAACGGAGAATAATCAAATAACCCAATCTTTCCGAAGTACCAAAATAATATGACCGCCTGATCTGTGAACCATCATGGATGATTAGCGTGAGGTCTTTTCATTTTATTATATTACCCACGAGGATATAGACAACATCTTTCCATGCATGGTAAATAGGTGTGTATGAATAAATGGAGAAGCAGGCTTCTGAGGGGATTTTTTTTAACTTGTTTGGGGATTGTTGCATATCCGCTTATCCTCTCTGCGCAAAGTCTGTCACCTGCCAAATCCCTCACCCAGTTTGATCTCGTTCCCTATCAGACGAGGGATGGCCTTCCACAAAACAGCGTCACTACCCTTTTACAGGATAAGCGTGGTTATCTCTGGGTCGGCACATACAACGGGCTGGCCCGGTTCGACGGTCTGCGTTTCGAATCTTTCAGTGATCCGGCTGGCCTTCTCAACAACAGCTACATTTACTCACTCATTGAGGATCAAGACAGTACTATCTGGATCGGAACTGTAAACAACGGGTTGTTCCGCATGAAAAATGGCCGGATCAGCCGTTATACCAAATTCAGAAGCCTGATGTCGGACGACATCAAATGCCTGGCCCTTGATTGGTCAGGTGCCCTCTGGATCGGGACTTATGGCGATGGATTGCTGCGAATACATAACGACTCTCTCAAACATTACTACTCCCTGGCCGGAATCCAGACATTGTATATCGATGCTTTACTGTGCGACAGCAAGGGTAACGTCTGGGTAGGTTCCCGCGGAAGCGGCCTCTACAGATTCGATAATGATCATTTTGACTATTATGGAGCGCAAAACGGGCTGACCAGCAATCATATACGTGATATCAAGGAAGACCAAAAAGGGAGACTGTGGATTGCCACTTCCGGTGATGGTCTATACGTTTTAACTGATAATCATGTACGGAAATTCACAACGGCTGATGGTCTAACGAGTAACGCTTTTAATGCACTCACCATAGATGAAGCCGGTACCGTGTGGATCGGCACACAGGGCAATGGGCTGGATCGTTATGCCAGCCATAAATTCAGCAGCATAACCACACGCGACGGGCTGACTAATGACGTGATTGGCACCTTGCTTGTTGACCGCAGCGGCAACCTGTGGATCGGGACCCTCGGTGGCGGTCTGCTTGAGATGAGAAAGGGTAAATTCACAACTTACACTACCGTTGAAGGCTTATCCAACAATAACATATGGACGATTTATGAAGATGCTGATCATCGCGTGTGGATTGGCACAAACGGCGGCGGCGTTGATGTCCTGAAAAATGGGAAAATCGTCAGGTACATCACGACAAAAGATGGGCTTAGCAACAATTTTGTCCGATCGATCTATGGCGACAGCAAAGGCAATATCTGGGTTAGTACCTATGGTGGACTAAACCGTATTCATGGCGATAAAATCACAAACTATACCACCAAAGATGGTCTTTCCGACAATATTGTGCTTAGTCTTTACGAAGACAGTCGCAGGAATCTGTGGATAGGTACCAGCGGTGGCGGACTCGACCGGTTTGACCACGGATCTTTTACCCACTTGACCGTTGCCGACGGTCTGACGAACAACTATATCCGGGCTATCCAGGAGGATGATGAGCACAGACTTTGGCTCGGGACAGGCGGAGGCGGAATCTGCATTGTTAAAAACGGGAAAGTCATAAAAACGATAACAAAAGAAGACGGTCTGCCCAGTGATGTCGTTGTATCATTCCATGAGGACGAAAATCATGTAATGTGGGTGGGCACACATGGCGGCGGGCTTGTTCGCATTAAGAACGATTCGATAGCTGCCATTCAGATGAAGGACGGCTTACCTGACAATGTGATATTTACCATTTTTGAGGATCATGGACACCGGTTTTGGATGAGTTCAAACAAGGGGATTTTTTCCATTTCACGTGATTCCCTGAATCAGTTTGCAGACGGACACATTGGGGCCGTGCATCCCCGCCTCTATGACACGTATGATGGCCTGAAGAGTACGGAATGCAATGGGTCTAATCAGCCGGCCGGATGGCAGTCTGATGATGGCTCCATATGGTTCCCCACCGTTTACGGGGCTGCTCAAATCAATCCGGCTGATATCGGTAATATATCTGCAAAATCACCGATATATGTTGACCGGGTTATTGCAGACCGGAATTCGGTACTGAACAGCCGTGCTGACACGTTGCAGGCTGAAATTCATGATGTTGAGTTCCATTATACCTCTCCTAATCTTTCAGCGGCAGAGAAAGTCAGATATAAATACCGCCTGGTTGGTTACGACCATGACTGGATAAATGCCGGTAACAGGCGTGTTGCGTATTATACAAACCTACCCTATGGCCAATATACCTTTCAGGTCCTTGCCCGGAATCATGAAGGGATCTGGAGTGCTCGTCCTGCAAGTTACCAGTTGTTTATTCCTACCCCATTTTATCTGACCACATGGGCTTATGGCAGTTACATGTTCCTTCTTTTCGGGGCTTTATATGGATTTATGATTTACCAAAACAAACAGACCAGAAAAAAGGAACAGCAGAGATTCCTCAACGAACAGCTGCGGACCAGAGCACAACAGGAGCACTTGCGTCGGGTGGCCTCCGAGGCGAGAATGAGAGAGAAAGAACGGGAAATGGAGCTACAAACCAAAGATAAAGAGATTGAGATTGAGAGACGGCATCGTGAGATGGAGAGGGAGGTATCGCGTGCCTTTGCACAGGGGGTTGAAGGAGAAAGAAACCGTATTGCTCTCGAACTTCATGACGAGATTCTTGGTATCCTCAGCCGCATTATGCGATCTGCTCAGTCGCGTATACGTCATGCAAAACAAAACGGGCAATCCAATGATGAATTCATTGAACAGATCCAGGATTTATTGCCAGAAATGGATCAACTCGGTCAGGAAATACGCACCATAATGGATGACATGCGTCCGGCAGCTCTCGATTTTTTCAGTCTTACCGAATCTCTGGAAGACATGCTCAATAAACACTCCGGCTCAGCCGATTATCCGATGCGATACGATATTAAATCGGAGATCGAATCAACAGGCCTTGATCAGTTTGCCCGGGTAACCGTTTACAGGATAATGCAGGAAGCAATAGGTAATTCGGTGGAACATGGCAAACCATCATTTATCGAGCTTCACATTCATAAAGACGATCAGCAACTCATCTTTGAATTACGGGATGATGGTACCGGCTTTGACATCTCGGAAGCTTTTAACCGGATAAAAAACCGAACTGACAGAGGAGGTCACGGACTCATGAACATGATTTACCGCGCCAGTACGATATCAGCTGATATTACCTGGTTACCCAGAGAACCTAACGGCACGATCATGAAGCTGACAATCCCACTCATTAGCAGCAACGTTCATCAGACAAATATTTAACCAGAGGTCTGGATAAGAAATCCTATAGGATCGATGATTAAAAAGAATCCTGGATCATTGTGATTGATGATGCTTTTGGGTGTCTGTCCCCCCCTTAATAGCCTGAGTTCGACATATGGAAATTATGGGACAGGGGTTTTAAACACATAATCGACGATAGACCATAGTTTGCGGTTATGGAACCCATTCATCGTTTCAAAACCGCCACCGTCCATGGTCTTCCGTCTGAAATCTTAATCGAATACTCATATCGAACTCACGTTATTTAAGGAACGATCAGAGTACAAGCTCACGGTAAGGCGGGATCATTTTGAAGGTATCTTAAAAAAAAGGCCTGAACCGGTAACGATTCAGGCCTTCTGCAGTGAGCAAATCTATCCTTATTTCAGGAAGAGCATTTCGCGATAAGTTGGCAGCGGCCAGTAATCGTCGGCTACCAGGCGCTCCAGTTTATCGGCAACTTCACGGACGCCGTCCATGGCTGGAATAACATTCTTAGCCATATGATGAGCTTTTTCCTCAATGGTATCACCACCAAGATCTTCATTCACTTTTTCAAGCTTATCCAAAGCCTTGGTCAGTCCATTAACATTGGTATTCACCTTACTGATAATCTGCAGGGTTCCGCTCATATCCTGTCCCAGTTGTTTACCACGGTCAGCTGCAGCGTTCAACTCATTTACATAACGAATGGCACCGGGAATGATCATCGTGCTGGCGATTGTCTGTGTTGTCTCCGCTTCGATGTTGATCGTCTTGAAGTATTGATCAAGAATGATCTCGAGACGGGAGGCGACCTCGCGTGGGTTCAACACTTTATACTTCTCAAAGAGTGCAATGTTCTCTTTCTTGCTGAGTGCCGGTGTGGCATCAAGTGTTGACGGGAGATTCAGCAGACCGCGTTTGGCTGCTTCTTTCTTCCACTCATCGGAGTAGTTATCACCATTGAAGATGACTTTTTCCGCTTCCTTGAGTGTTTTGGTAATCACCTCGGTCAATGCACTGTCGAAGTCATTGTTCTTCTTGATGCTGGATGCAAGGGCATCAGCCATTTTTTCAAGAGATTCAGCAAGGATCGTATTCAGAACCGTGACCGGGAAAGATACCGATTGTCCACCGCCTACAGCACGGAATTCAAATTTATTTCCTGTGAATGCAAAGGGTGAGGTACGGTTCCGGTCACCGGCATGTTTCGGTATTGCCGGAAGTACCGGGCTTCCAAGACCTAAAATACCACCTTTCTTCGAAGATTTAACATCTCCGTCCTTGAGTTGATCGAAGATATCCTGTAATTGATCACCGACGAAAATAGAGATGATCGCTGGCGGTGCTTCGTTGGCACCCAGCCGATGGTCATTTCCAGAAGAGGCAATCGACACGCGAAGCAGGTCCTGATGCTCGTAAACAGCTTTTATTACGGCTGTACAGAAAAACAGGAAGAGTTTGTTCGTATGTGGATCTTCCCCGGGTTCCAATAGGTTGTGCCCTGTGTCGGTAGCCATTGACCAGTTGCTGTGCTTCCCACTTCCGTTCAATCCGGCAAATGGTTTCTCATGGAGGACGCAAGCCATGCCGTATTTCCGGGCAATGCGCTTCATCATGATCATCGTCAGTTGCTGATGGTCGGCGGCAATGTTACTATTTTCGAAAATAGGAGCAATTTCATACTGACCCGGCGCCACTTCGTTGTGACGAGTCTTGACCGGCACACCCAGTCGGTAAAGCTCACGCTCAACTTCAAGCATATAAGCAAGCACACGGTCCGGGATGCTACCAAAATAGTGATCTTCTAATTCTTGTCCCCTTGGGGGTTTGGCACCAAATAACGTACGATCGGTCGTGACAAGGTCGGGACGGTTATAGAAGAATTCCTGGTCAATCAGGAAGTATTCCTGCTCGAAACCTACGGTCGAGTTCACCGATTTCACATCGTCGTCGCCAAAGAGACGCAATACCCGAAGGGCACTGTCATTCAATGCATGAGTTGAACGGAGAAGAGGTGTTTTATGGTCAAGTGCCTCACCAGTCCAGGATGCGAAGGCAGTTGGAATACAAAGAACGGCACCATTTTCATTTTCCATAATGAATGCCGGAGAAGTCGGATCCCATGCAGTGTAACCACGCGCCTCGAAAGTTGCACGCAAGCCGCCACTCGGGAAACTTGAGGCATCAGGTTCGCCCTGAATAAGCTCTTTACCAGAAAATTCTGCGACAGCGCCTCCACCTTTATTAGGTGTGATAAAACTGTCGTGTTTTTCAGCAGTGGAACCCGTCAAGGGTTGAAACCAGTGTGTATAGTGAGTTGCACCGCGCTCAATGGCCCATTCTTTCATCACCATAGCGACAGCATCGGCAACTTCTGCCCTAATCTGTTCGCCATCGTTCAAGGTCTTTTTCAGTTCCTTCCAAACGGCTTTCGGAAGACGTTCCTTCATAGTATCTAACTGAAGGGCATTTTCACCAAAGATCTTTGTGATATTCTCAGGTGATAAGCTGCCAATGCCGTTTGTACCGGCCTTATATCCTTTGACAGCTTGAAGGGTATCATAACGAGGAAATACTTTGCTCATAGTATTAATTTAGTTTTTTAGGTTTCAGCCTGTTTGAGAATACTATTAATTATGCAATTAACCAAATTTTGACTACATAAATTTAGAATACATGGGCGAAAACTAATTAATTTAAAATTGGTACCGCTTTCAGTTATTATTTTTAGATAAATGCTCATTTTTCATGAAATACTGAATTTCATTTCACTTATCTCAAAAACAACCTTAATTCACGTAGTGAAGTGTTTTTATAATTCCTGTGATTGCCCATTTTCCGCGATAATGCTACCTTGTCGGATTAAAATTTTATCGCAGTTTTTGACTAGTACAACGGTGTACAAATATTGACCGGATGCTAAAGATTTGGATTGATGCGGCCCGTCCCAAAACATTGGCTGCCGCTGTGGTTCCTGTTTTGATTGGTATGGCATTAGCTCTGAGAGAACACCTGTTCAATCCTGTAATGTCACTGGTGGCTTTTATTTGTGCCATCCTTATTCAGATTGGTACTAATTTTGCTAACGATTACTTTGATGCCAAAAAAGGTGCTGACAGCGATAACAGGATAGGTTTTGAGCGGGCAACGGCAAGCGGATTAATCACCCCGGGCCAGATGCTCGGGGCAACCTGTATAACCATGGGACTTGCCTTTCTGTTGGGCCTGGTACTCGTATGGCATGCCGGATGGGTAATTCTGCTTATCGGCGTTTTGTCTCTTATCTTCGGCATTGCCTATACCGGCGGCCCCTTCCCGCTTGGCTACAACGGGTTGGGAGATGTCTTTGTGTTCCTTTTCTTTGGTATCGTAGCTGTTATGGGAACTTATTATGTAAATGCCCTGCATTGGTCGTCACTGGCTTTCTGGTCATCGATTCCGGCCGGGGCTCTATCGGTTAACATATTGGTCATAAATAATCTTCGAGATATTGAAACGGATAAGCCGGCAGGGAAAAAAACATTGGGGGTTATTTTTGGTGAAAACGCACTCCGATATGAATATCTATTGATGTTATTGCTGAGTTTTGCCATACCTCCACATCTTTTTATCCGTGATAACTTTGGCCCGTTTATCTTCCTCCCCCTCTTGTCCATTCCGCTGGCAGTTCGTTTATTGAAAAAAATATGGTACGTGAAGGATAAAAGAACGTTGAATAAGACATTGGCCCATACTGCTCAGTTTCTGGTCATTTTTGGCGTGCTCTTTAGTTTGGGACTTGTACTCTCTTGACTGCATCAGCAAACTCTTTTTCTATGAAAATTTTCCGTTACAGGCTTCCGCTGTCACAACCTGTTTCCTCCCGGCAGGCCACTCAAACACATCGGGAAGGCTTGTTTCTAACAAGCGATTACATGCCGTTCTCTGTATTCGGTGAGGCGGCACCATTACCCGGTTTTTCCAATGAGACGGTAGACGATATTGAGGCTCATGTTAAAGAAAAATTCCAGGTTATCGATCGTTACTTCATGCAGGACAACGGCTATGAAAACTGGAATGCCTTTGCTGCCTCTCTGAATCTGCCCCCAAGCCTGAGGTTCGGTCTGGACACATTCCTGTTTGACCGGCTTTCAAAACACGAGAAGCTGCCGCTTTCTCAATATCTGTACCGGTCTGGCCCTTCCTGTGTACGCGTTAATGCGTTGATCAGGGAAACCGAACCTGATAAGATACACGAGGAAGCCCGGAACTACTGGCAACGTGGGTTCAAGACGCTTAAGCTGAAAGTTGCGGACGATTTTGAAAAAACGCGCACCATCTTGACGAATTTGCGAAATACGTTTCCTGAGGCTCGTCTTCGCCTCGATGCCAATCAGTTATGGGAGGTTGATGAGGCTATAAATAACCTGCAGTCGCTCGAATCGCTGAATATTGAATATTGCGAGCAGCCCATTAAAGTTGCCGATATGTTAATGCAGAATGAAATCTGCATGAAATGTTCTATTCCGGTTGCCGCTGATGAGGCGGCGCGTTCTATCAAACAGATTGAGATACTTATTGAGAATAATGCGGCCGATCTTTTGGTCATAAAACCCATGCTCATCGGCAGCTTCGATGAGCTGTTCCGAATTGCGGAGATAGCCAAGACTCACGGTATCGAACTGGTATTTACCACTTCCTTTGAGGCTGGGATCGGCAGGGTTGCGACGGCGCATCTGGCTGCTGCCATGGGGAGCACCCGATTTGCCCACGGCCTGGCCACAGGCGGAATGCTGAGTAAAGATTTTGTCAACGACGATAATTTTATTCGCGACGGATACTTCTATTTCACCGAAGCACCCGGACTGGGCATTGACCCCAACCTGAAAGATCTGGAACTGACGCAAATCTAATGAAAGCCTCGTTTCAATTTCTGAGAAACAGATTTGATCCGGATGCTCTCTTTCTTGTTACCGACAAACGGGAATATACATATCGGGATCTTGTCGCTTATGCCCGATTGCTTGAATCGCAGTTACCGGAACATCGACCCATTAAAGTAGTATTTCCGGCACATCGGTCCGAGAGAACCGTGCTTGTTATCGCCTCTTGCTGGATGCTGGATATTCCGGTCATCCCCCTCTCACCCAATATGGATGACCGGGAATGGCAACGAGTTATCCATGACCTGAAGCCCGATGTTATTTTTATCGATCCTGCAGTGCGGCATTCATTTCCAAATACCGATATCGTACAGGTTCAACTGCCGGGCGCACATTCGTTGGGGAAACAACCCCAGCCATTGCAACAGCTTGTAGGTGATCCTGAACATCTTTTCGGCTTTTTCATGACCTCCGGTACTTCGGGACCCTCCAAAATTGTCCCTCTGAAAAGAAGACAATTTCTTTGGGGGGCTGAAGGATCTGCACAAAACTTCAAACCTGAAAGTGGGGAACTGTGGCTGCTAAGCCTGCCGTTGCATCACGTTGGTGGAGTTTCGATCATTCTGCGCAGCATGTTGTACGGTTCCGGGGTTTATCTCCTCTCAGAATTCAAAGCAGACGTAATTCGCAGACTCCTCGCCAATGATAAACGAATACGCTTCTGTTCGCTTGTTCCGACCATGCTGCGGCGGGTCCTGGAAGATTCTGGCTTTCAGCCACATTCTGAATTCACTATCTGCCTGTTGGGTGGAGGTCCCATGTCTGTTGAACTCGTCCGTGAGGCTAACAGACACAATATGGCAGTTGCAACCAGTTTTGGAATGACAGAAACGGCTGCACAGATCGCCGCCCACGTCTATCATTCACACAATATTCCAGGCAAACTCACCGCAGGAAAGATATTTCCCCCAAATAAGGCAGAATTGCGTGACGAACAGGGCAACCGTCTTTTATCCCATAACGAAGGAATTCTTTGGATTCAGGGACCCCAGGTTTTCGACGGATATTATGATCGCGAGTTAAATACCCGGTATATTGATTCACAGGGTTGGTTTTGTACAGGAGACCATAGCAAAATCGATTCTGATGGAGAAATCGAAATTCTGATGCGACGAACAGACCGGATCGTTACGGGAGGGGAAAATGTCAATCCTATTGAGATCGAACAAATATTACTTGAACATCCGGACATTACCGAATCTGCCGTATTTGGACTACCAGATGATGAATGGGGACAACGGGTAGTCGCTCTGGTCGTCAGAAACGCCGATAACGAATTCATTCCCGATCTTTCGGACTATCTTTCCTCTCACCTTCGGGGATACCAGATCCCAAAAGAAATTATTTTTGTATCTGACCTGCCCTACACAAGCACCGGTAAACTCGACAGATCACGTTTGCACGAATGGTTCAAGAAGAGTTGATACCAGGCAGAATTCTCACCGTATTGGAGTCGGGGACAGCGATATATTTATTTAGCCTAACGTCTTAACACTCACCCATATAAAACGTTACCCTTATGTAACGCCTTCCTCACAAACCTTGACATTTTTTTACCTAAACACCCCCCCGGGATGATGCTTTTTTTCCAGCGAAGACGTTAATTAGATAACGATTTTAAATTGTAGAAAAAAATATTCTAGAATTTTGCAAGAATTGTCGGTCAAAGTACATCTAACACATGTAGACTGGAAAAATATTTTACTCAAATTGTTTTGCAGGAGATGCAATAAAAATGAAAAAAAAGACCTTTTTCGCTATTGGCACGCTCATTATCATAGTTACGGGCGGTTTTTTTTACTTCACACGTTCTACCAAAACTGAGTTTAAGTGGAGAACCAGTCCGATTGAACGTGGCAATCTGAATATAGTGGTAAATGCTACCGGTACTGTAAACCCGGACACTACGGTCAATGTAGGTACTCAGGTTTCAGGCAGAATTAACAAGATTTATGTGGATTACAACTCGCATGTTAAAAAAGGAGAGATTCTGGCTGTTCTGGACACAACTTCACTGTATCAGTCCGTTCAGCAGTCGCAGGCTGAAGTAAGAAGTGCCCAGGCACAGGTTATCCAGGCGCGGCTGACTTTTCAACGCATGAAAAAGCTGTTTGCGAAACAGCTGGCCTCCGAATCTGATTTTGATACCGATTCCGTAGCTTTCATCGTAGCTCAAAACTCGCTTCATTCGTCTGAGACACAACTGCAGCGAGCCAGGATAAATCTGGATTATGCGACCATCACAGCCCCTATCGACGGTGTGATCATGTCACGTGACGTGGATGTCGGCCAAACCGTTGCTGCAAGCTTTAACACCCCGCAACTGTTTTCAATTGCCACCGATCTGCATTCGATGCGGATAAGCGCCTCGATTGACGAAGCGGATATTGGTCAGATCAGACTGGGACAAAATGTTGACTTTACTGTAGATGCTTTTCCTGATGAAACATTCACCGGAACAGTCACCCAGATCCGGCTGCAACCTATTACAACCAATAATGTTGTCACTTATACGGTGATTATTGAAGTTCAAAACCCGGATCTCAAATTGATGCCCGGCATGACTGCGAATCTCACTGTCCATATTAAGGAAGCAAAAGATATACTTAAGGTGCCGAATCTCGCATTAGTATTCACACCACCAAGAGCATACATGCAACAGGAAATGAAGAATCGCCCTGATTCAGCTCATAGTAATAAACGGTTTGCAGGCATGAATAACGACACCAGCAAAGGAAACAGCCGGCCGGCCTACCTGTCTGCAAATCCGTTGCCCCTACCGGGGAGCATGAAGACCATTTGGCTCGATCGCAATGATCGCGTCGTGCCGGTAAGAGTAAAACTTGGCATAACTGATGGAACCAGCACTGTTATAAGTGGAGATAACATAAAACAGGGCGACAAAGTAGTTATCGGAAGTATGACTACAGGTGGCGGTCCCGCAATCAGAAGTCCCTTTGGAAGGAGATAAAAAGTGAGCACATCACCAATCATCTCGGTCAAAGATCTCGTCAAAACCTACAAGATGGGCGAGGTGGAAGTTCCGGCACTTCAGGGAGTTTCACTTGAGGTTGAGACCGGAGAATTCCTTGCCATCATGGGTGCCAGCGGAGGCGGCAAGTCTACGTTTATGAACATACTTGGCTGCCTCGATGTCCCCACCAGCGGCAAATATTACCTGGACGGTGTCGATATAAGTTCTCTCGATAAAGACGAACTGGCACGATTGAGAAATCGAAAGATAGGTTTCGTCTTCCAGTCCTTTAACCTGCTGTCGCGCACATCGGCACTGGAAAACGTGGAACTGCCCCTTCTCTATAATCCTAAAGTCAATTCCAGAGAAGTCCGGGAGCGATCCATGGAAGCGTTGCAGTCGGTTGGTCTGGCAGATCGTGCCCATCACATGCCTAACCAGCTGTCCGGCGGGCAGCAACAACGGGTGGCCATCGCAAGATCACTTGTAAACGAACCAAAGGTTATCATGGCTGATGAGCCAACGGGTAACCTGGACACTCATACCAGTGTTGAGGTAATGGAAATTTTCCAAAAACTGAATGAGAACGGTATCACAGTCGTACTGGTCACGCACGAACATGATATTGCACAGTACGCCAAGCAGAACATCGTGTTTAAAGATGGGTTGATTGACAATCATTATGCTGTAGAAAATCGAAAAATAACCTTTGCCTGATCTGACAAAGATGTAAGGAATCACCGTTTATGAAATTCGAAAATCTCTTAAAAATTGCTTTACGTTCGCTTAGTAAAAACAAGATGCGAACGTTCCTGACTATGCTTGGGATCATCATAGGCGTAGGCTCCGTCATTACCATGCTGGCAATTGGGGAGGGTTCACGTAAGAGTATCCAGGAACAGATCTCGAAACTGGGCACTAATGTCATTATCATCTTTGCCTCTGCAATACGCCACGGTGGTGTGGCATCTGCGGCGGGTACAGGACAAATGCTTACCCAGGCTGATGCTGATGCCCTTGCTGCTCAATGCCCTGACATTCAATATGTCACCCCCCAGGTTGAAACCGGCGGACAGGTCATCTATGGCGCTCAAAACTGGCAAACTTCAGTGACAGGTGTTTATCCTACCTATTTTGCCATTCGCAATCAAACCGTCGTCCAGGGTTATTACTTCACCGAAGCTGATGAACGCAGCGCTGCAAAAGTTTGCGTAATAGGACAAACAATTGTAGATAATCTCTTCCCGGGCGGTACTGATCCTGTGGGGAAATATATCCGTATTAATAAAATACCTTTTAAGGTTGTTGGCGTACTGCAAAAACTGGGACAAAACAGCTGGGGTCGTGATCAGGATGATACCATCATTGCCCCATTTTCCACGGTCTATAAGCGAATGGTTTCGGTAAATTATGTGCGCATCATTCTGGCTTCCTCAAAAAGCAGCGCCGACATGACTCCTGCCATAAACGAAATCGGAGCCGTCTTGAACCAGCGTCATAAGACACCTCCAGGATCAGACCCTGTTTTTACGGTGCGAACGCAGTTGGAATTCGAACAAACGGCCAATGAAACATCACGTGTATTGACCCTCTTGCTTGCCAGTATCGCCAGTATCTCTCTGCTGGTCGGTGGAATTGGCATCATGAACATCATGCTGGTTTCTGTTACCGAAAGAACCCGTGAGATAGGCATCCGGATGGCAATTGGCGCAAGAGGCCGGGACGTCCTGCTTCAATTCCTTATCGAAGCTGTCTTTCTGAGTCTGCTGGGAGGGCTGATCGGCGTGGGAATGGGCCTTTTAGCGACCCACCTGGTGGAAAGCGGAATGCACTGGCCGGTCGCCGTTACGCCCAACTCTATAACGCTATCCTTCCTGTTTGCTGCTGTTGTCGGTATCTTCTTTGGCTGGTACCCTGCCCGTAAGGCGGCTGATCTTAACCCGATCGACGCGCTAAGATACGAGTAAGCGTAAATGATTTGAATCTATAAGGGTAGGGGTGATTCTCGAGTCACCCTGTTAACCTTCAACCTTCAACCTTCAACCTTCAACCTTTGGGTGGGTTGCTCCTGGAAATTCCATCGCTGATGCCATTCTGGACCGGCTTATTCACACTTCATACCGGATCGGATTACACACAGGGAAAGTATGAGAAAAAACGGTACCATTGTCATTGCCAAAGAGGAACACAACCAATCCCGCTGGCGGGACACTTTCACCGAAATGAGGGATCAGCTTTTCCGGAATAACCGGGTGTACTATATCCGACCTATCCAATATTCCGGTTTCCTGTGAAGATTGGCTATGGCAACGACCAGAATTTCATTTGATGAGGACCTTATTTGATAATATAATACCACACGGGAAGCGACGAACCAAACATCTGCGGGTTCGTTTTGATCGGATTTGCCACGCTTCTGGAAATTTTCCGATTCGATCCAGGGAATTAAGTACTTCCACAAGGAATCTCTCTCCAAGACCGGGGGATTCGTAATTGTAATACTCAACTGTTTCATCGAGTTCGATCTGCACAATTTCCAGAAACCGAATCTGCAAGGGACAACCTATTTCCCGGAGGGATCCCTGCGGGAGTATTTTTCAAGTACCTTCGCCAAAGAAATAGACTTAATTTGCCCCTTCTCATAGGCATCAATCCGTCGCTCCGCTTCTTCTGCCCACAAGGCGTCTATCTTACTATCCGGTTTATCCAGACTGTACAGCAGTTTATCGATTAATTCTGCTCTTTCCGTAGGTTTCAAGCTCATTACCTGTTTCAGGATCTTATTCGTTGTGACCATTAGTAATAATTTTTCCCCCTTGACGCTTCAAACATATATCATAATGATAAAGGTATATAATTTCTAACTGAAGTTACAGTTCGCTTCAGCCATATAATAGCCATAGCGAAAGCATGAATGAATGATTATTGTGATCTTCGTGCCCACTATGGGTAATAGAAGCAGATAATGTTGAAGGTTGCAAGTTGAAGGTTGCAAGTTGAAGGTTGCAAGTTGAAGGTTGCAAGTTGAAGGTTACAGGTTGAAGGTTACAGGTTGAAGGTTACAGGTTGAAGGTTACAGGTTGCCTCGGTTCATCGGAGGAGGTTGACTTGTAAGGTGCAGAACCGGCTTTCCGAATCTACTCTTTTGATGGCCGTCGACCGCTTCGGCCACAGGCGAAAACCCACAACCCCAATTCATAATTTTTAATTCTTAATTCTTAATTCTCCCATTGGGATCCCTGCGGAGAAAATTCTTAATTCAAAATTCAAAATTTCCTTCAACCTGCCACATGTGGGTACCGTGGCCTCTATTCCCCTATACCTTGAATAACGTGAGGCCTGGATGAGGTAATTAAACTGATCCCAAACACAAAGATGTCATCCTGAAGTTGGTCCACCGCGGCGGACAACGTAGGATCTCGTTACAAAGGGCAACGTGTCTTTCACGTGTATCCTCTTGATTTCCGGTGAACAGGGCACTGATTGAGATGAAGGTCCTCCACAACCGAAGCGGTTGTCTGCAGATTTAACCATCATTCCGGGCTTTTTCCAGTTCATAACGAGCCTGCAGCCGTAACCACATCTCCGGACTGGTTCCCAGAGCCAGGGAAAACCGGATAGCGGTGTCCCCTGTGATACTTCTTTTTCCGCGAACAATTTCATTAACCCGGTTAGCCGGAACATCAATGCTTCGGGCAAATGCCCGCTGGGATATTCCCATCGGATCCAAAAACTTTTCTTTAAGTATTTCACCGGGATGAATGGGTGGTATAAAAGGTTTTTCAGTCATGACTTTTACTCCGTTCGTTCTATCACATGCGGAAGCAACTCACTCTTACATTACATTTCTGATTCCGGATCAATACCTTTCAGGTACTCAAGGTCTTCCAGATCCTTATGCCGGCCTGATTTTTGCTTGTTCAGAATCAGATGCCTCAGGCCAATAAAATACACCGGGATCTCTGTTTTATTTACTTCGATCTTCTCAGTCTTCCTCTCCTCCCATGCCTCATTAAAGGTAATTCCATCAACAGAATTCAACAGATCTATCCGATTTGGTGGTATTCCAAATTGGACTACGTATCCCGCTTTTGCAAGTTCTTCTTTCTTGTGAATACCAGGGATGTCATTATCCCAGAATTGCATCAGAGTCTTATGCAGTCGATTGACATTCCGTTGGGATGTATCATAATAAAAATCAATATCTCCTGTTAAACGGGCGTATCCATAGTAGATTACAGCTTCACCGCCGACAATAAGATAACGGACCTGATTTTTATGAGCAGTTCAATAAATTCAATAATATCAGGTGAAAAGTAATCGAATTTCATTATCTCGTGCGATAGTATGATCTCACATCAGGCTTACCTTTTCCATAAACACGTTTTTTTAATTCTTTTGCCACATCCTGCCTTTCTTCATGGCTCATACGTGTATTCTGGATGACATCCCATTTGCCGGCTTCCTGCTGATTTTTGGATATATTTACTACTCTTTTAATCATATGAGTCTTTCACTTTTTTCGATATTACAGATATAGTAATCATTTACCCTTGATTTCTGAAATTGTTAGATGTATAACAATACGTTGCAGGTTGAATGTTGCAGGTTGCCCCGGTTCATCGGGGGAGGTTGACTTGTAAGGTCACAGAACCGGTTTTCTGAATCTACTCTTTTGATGACCGTCGACCGCTTCAGCCCCAGGCGAAAACACACAACCGGTAACCCGCAACAACCCAATTCATAGTGAACCCTGTATTCCCACTAACCTCCTGTCCGATTGTACGCCGGATGATTCACAATTTATTTGCCTGAAATTTACGTTAGATCAGATGTCAAATATGCGGGTTGCTCATTCTCATTTATTCATCCTCCTGAGCTTCGATCAGTTTTTTTTGCAATATCCCTTGCATTTTCTACCGTCTCATTGATCGTTCTTCCCTGTGCTGCCAAACCCTGAATGGTATAGGAAGTTGCCAGGTAATGTCCTTCGGGAAGCTTTTCGACATGTAGTTTAACAACTTTTCCATCTTCTCTTTTTAACGTGAGTTCGAGGTAAGCACTGGAAGAAATCGTTGAAAACGATTTCTTCACTTCTTGTATTTCCTGACCCCTGGATTAATCCAGGGGTTAAAGTGAATTCCGAATCTAAGCAAACATACAAGGTTATTCATGCTGTACTGGTCCTGGCTTTCTTTTTCTGCCGATTCTTATATCGAACTCACGTTTTAAATAAAAACTAAGATTAATTCAAATGAGCCACAACAAAAGATGATAACCGCCATTAACACTCTGCAACTGTTATTATGACGTTGAAGGTTACAGGTTGCAGGTTGCTCCGGTTCATCGGAGGAGGTTAACTTGTAACGTGCAACATTCAACGTGTTACGTTTGAATGGAGGGGTCCCTTATTTCCTGCATAGGCCTTTCCCAACCTCCTAACTTCTCCGCCGCGGCAGGCTGACGGATTACGATTCACAAAGTCTGTTCAATTTTTTGTCGAAGGAATGTATTTGGTGGTGGTGAATTCTGTTATATCCAACCAACAACGTATCGACGAAGTCAATGTGATTTGCCCCGTATATATTCAGGGCCTCCTTTGCTACATCAAAATCCGGCAAAGAAATGTTGGGATAATAAAGCAATTTTATCAAGGCATCCGCGATCTCGGGCCTGGCACCTCATAAACCTTCTCAAGCACATAGACAACTTCGGCTGTAACCTCAAATGGAAGAAATACATTATGGGTTTCCAGGATCTGCTTTGACTTTTTGAAAAAACGAATGTTATCACTCAACAGATACCTGAGTACGACATTCGCATCAACTATTTCCATGCTTCTCTTGCACTGCCATAGCCCAGGCAGTTTTTTCTTTATCTTTCATATTTGTGTTTTTATATCTCTCCAATATGCCTGCTGCCGAAGGGGTCTCTGTTCCGGATAGATTGGCTTTTTTTTCCACAATGATGATATCCACCTCTTTTCCCATCCACTTTTTCAGTTCGTCAATCCGAAGAGTGGCGGAAGTAACCTTTCGACTAATTTTTATCGTTTCCATTTGACTATGCCTTTATAATAGTAAAGTATGATTTTTTTCTTAAGTCAATACCGTTTTATAAACGATATTTCAGTTGTTTTACTATCTCTCTTCACTGATGGATGACTCATAGTTAATTGAACCCCATTTTCCAACTTTCAACCTTCCCTCTTTGCCAGAAAATATGGATATAAGGCGTTGGCTTGTTTTATATGGAAGTTGCAGGTTGCAGATTGAAGGTTGCTCCGTTTCATCGGGGGGAGGTTAACTTGCAACCTTCAACTTGTAACCTGTGAGGAATGCTGACGGGGGTAATTTCAACCTGTCGTCAGGTACCAATTGAATACCAATTAAAATACAAGATGAGTACAAGATCTCTGTGAATCCTCTGCTCACCCTCTGTAGTTAGCAGGAATCAGAGCCCTTAACCATTTTGGACAAATAGAGCAGTGTTTTTATCTTCAATATAGTTAGCTTGTTGGCAACACCTGGAGTGAATTAATTGAATACGTAATGTTGGTAGCTATATAAAAGTGGGGGAAAAAGAGTTTTTCAAATATTTAGATAAGAACAGATTTCTGAAAAGATGACAAATAAAGAAACCGTTAACAGAAACATTGGTTTATCATTTGACTTCGTCAGACAAGTGGTCGACCATCCGGAATGGATGGATAATATTAAGGATCACTCAACTATTGAGTTCCTGCAAAAGGACTATCCCGAACGAGAAGAAGCCAGAAGAATAATACCCGATAAATTTATTAAGGTAAAACGTAATTTTGAATTGATTGGATAACAATTCTCACGCTATGATCTCGGTGCTCCCCGTGGGTAACAGAAGCAGATAACGTTGAACATTAAATGTTGAAGGTTGAAGGTTGACAACTTGTAACGTTCAACCTTCAACCTTCAACTTGTAACATATAAGGGATGCTGACGGCGCCAATTTCAACCGGTCGTCAGGTACCCATACAATACCCATTAAAGTACAAGATAACTTTGAGGTAACCGGCAACAAACCGCAAACAGTTAATCCGTGACATCACCACCTGGAAAGTGGCACTATCTGCTACGAAACGACAAATTCAAAGGGAAGAGGGGGAACTGCTCCCAGTGATTTGGCTACAGAAAACTTTTCAATACCAATAATTTTGCCATTCTTATTTTTTTTTAGGATAGTCCCATCCCCTATCTCATCACACGAATACTCCTCTTCCGGATTATCAAACCAGATATCCAGGGTATCGGTTTCTTTATTATAAAATACTTTCACTTTTTCCATACCATCGTTCCTTCTTTTATTGCATCGACCGGATAGGCCGTTATAAGAAAACCAGAACCATTTTCTATTTTTACTACAACGCAATAACGTCTATCGAAATTCTTATAGAAAAGGTACACCAACGGATCCGTTTTACTTTCCCGTATTTCTTCCGGATCAGAAAGTGTTTGCTTAACAATGTTATCTTTCCCTCTCATTATGGGATGTTTTATGGACACAAGGTATTCCCAATACGAATATGTCGTTCGTATTTTCTTATTTATCGGCGTGTTAATCTCAAAATGGAGCGGCAAAATAACTATGTAAATAATCAGAAAATTAGTTACTCAAAATGGCACAACGACTTTCAAAATCCCCGGCACATCATCCGAACCGGATGATACCAACCTCCAGAAAATAGCCCGGTTGCTGCGGGGATGGGAGTTATGGCTTCGCGATCTTGTGTCGATAACTATCGAGAGCAACAAATTATACTGATTCTATTTCAGAGAAAAAAGATTTGCATGGATATCCATCTTTCCCCGATGAATCGGGGTTACAGGTGGCAGGTTGTTCCGATTCATCGGGGGGGTAACTTGTAACCTTCAACATTCAACTTGAAGTTAACCGAAAGTAATCCTTATTCCCCTATTCCTTGATTTCTCTGTACGGGCCCGACCTTTCCTATCCCAATCTTCAACCAACCGCCACTGATTATGAAGACCGGCAACGACAAGTTCCCCAAAAATGTCAATATTTTAATTTTGATGGATTTTGTCTGTTGTCCTGGGCTTGGCCGGTGAGACCGGAACGTGCGTTATGATAACGCTACAGCGTTTTCACATGCTTGTATTTCAAAATCTTTTCATCAGCAGTCAACAGAGGCAAATCATAGACAAGTGCCGTTGCTACAATAATCTGGTCGGCTGGATCACGATGGAATCTTCCGCGTAATTTCGTAGAAGTGATAGCAATCTGAGGTGTTAGTTCAATCAGCTCAATATCAGGTAACCGGATGGCTGTTTCCATCCACTCCTCAATGGAACATGCAAGTTTTAACCGTTGATATTCGACTAACTTTGCAACTTCCCAGCACGAAATGGCACTTATTGCCAACCCCTCTTTCCTACGATCCGAAATGATTTAACTTTGCTGTGCACTAATCCGACTGCTCTCATCAGCCAGCCAAACCCAGATATGCGTATCCAGTAGAATCATTTAAGCGCATCCCAATCGTTTGCGCCAACTGGCTCCGTTGGATCGATGTATTCAAGTACCTTCCCTTGTAAAGAGATCAAGGGCGGATTCTTCGGTTTATCCTCTTGCTTAAGTATAATGATCTCTACCGGCTCACCTTCCTGAAATGGCAAGGCACGAAGCTCCAGAGTCCCATTGGAACCAACTTTTTTATTAAATCGATAAGCTTTCATAATTATTAAGGTATACAATTTCTAACTGAAGTTACAGTTTTCTTTAGCCATAACGAAAGCATAAATGAATGATTATTGTGATCTTCGTGCCCACTATGGTTAATAGAAGCAGATAACGTTGCAGGTTACACGTTGAAGGTTACAGGTTGCCATGATTCGTTAGGGGGTGTTCACTTGCAACGTGCAACATTCAACTCCTAACATCTAAGTGAAGTTGACAGCGGTATTTTTCTCCGGTCAACAGCAATCCCACAGGTACCATTGAATATCAATTAAAGCACAAGATAACTTTAAGATAACCGGCAACAATCCGCAAACAGTTAACCCGTAACATCACCGCTGGAAAGTACATCAATTTGCTCCGAAATCACTGGCACCATATCTTCTTTCGAGATGATATCGAAGAGATCATCAATTTACAACCCAATGGAAGATGCAAGTATCAATCGTTCATGATTACACTTAAAGGGTGCAAAACATGTCTTACATTCGTGGAGATTATTATTTTTGGAATGATGATTCACATGTGCACATTTGGGCACGAGGCGGTTATGACCACTGGGACGATTCCGGATGGAATGAAGATCGGGATGGTAACAGCGGAGAAGTTCAACCAAGCGGCGTCATGGTCCCCTTTGATGTTGTGGACGAGTTTGTCGTCATGAGAGTTGCCCGGCTCATCGAAACCGGAAAGCTAACACTGGCTGTCAACAGAGCCGTTGAAAAATGGAAAAATAATGGCGGATGTCAAGCTTTAACTCAATTGGCAGACCGTTTGAAGCACCTTGAATCCGGATCAGATGTGTAAACAAAGGACGAGATGCATATGAACGAATTCAGCAAGAACCAGACCTATATCGATCTTAGGATCACAGCCAATTCCGGTGCTACGGAGATCTGGCTTGGAGATGATAAGGGATTCTTTGTTCAAAAGGAGATTGGTGTACTTCAGACCAGTCTGCTTCCGGGTGATTATGTCGTTGAGTTCGGCCTTGGAGCGCCAGCTTATCCGATTCATCTGTACAAAAATTCCCGGTACACGCAACAAGAGCTGGAAAGCGGGCCGTCTTGCAAACATCCCATTCCCGATATTACGCCATCAAGAAACAAAAGATGATAACCACCATTAGCAATATGCATCTGTGAATGTAACGTTGAAGGTTGAACGTTTTAAGTTACAGGTTGATCAAAGAAAACTTGTAACCTTCAACCTTCAACTTGCAACATATGGATACGATGGTCCCCTGATTTCCTGCACAGGCCTGTCCCAACCTCGTAACCTCCCATCTTCTTAGTTTGCTATGCTGCCACGCCTTCAACGCTCAAATGTCGCACATCGGTTCTCTGACTTGCATGCTCGAATGTAATCGCACAGACGTTTCCTTGTGCATCAACATCGAGAACCGTGTTTTCATCCAAATCCCTTGACTCGACAATCTCACTATCACGAAATTCAATATACAGCGTATCAGTATCTTCGAAATATTTGATTTTCATGGTTTGAACCTTCTATCAAAAAAGACGTTATGGACAGTTGCTGCGTCAGGTAACAAAATTACCCGAAGGTATCTGCCCTGCATTTCATTAATTTTTGCCCACCGACGAATTCGACCATCCGATTGTATATACTCCCGCTCCGGAAACTGAATAACGTATTGGATCTATTCATCCTTGATAATTGCTCTGTCCGAACGGTTTCGTGTTGCCTGGAAGTATTTTGTAGTCTTCAACGTCGACGATTTTTACGACGTGTACCTATTGAAACCATTTAAATAAAATTACGTCTTCTCATAATGATGTACAAGTGCGTTGTCCCGGGGAACGATTGGTTTCCTCCAAATATCCTATTCCCTGTGATCTCTGTGCGCCCCTCTGTGGTTAATAGAAGCAGATAACATTGGAGGTTACAGGCTGCCCCGATGAATCGCAGAGGACAACTTTTAACATGCAACTTGACAACTTATCAACCCGTGAATCAGCTGATACCAATTGAATACCAATTAAGGTACAAGATATCCGTGAGGTATCACTGTGGATCTCTGTCGAGCCCCCTGTGGTAATAAAAGCAGATAACGTTGCGGGTTAAAAGTTGAATGTTACCGGTTTTGCCCCGGTTCATCGGGGGAAGTTGACTTGTAACGTGCGCAACCGGCTTTCCTAACCTAATCTTTTAATGACCGGTGACAGATGACCATCGACCGTTTCAACCCCAGGTGAAAACCCGCAACAACCCCAATTCATAATTCATCCCGAGGCCTCGGGAAAATTCAAAATTCCCTTTTTGATAACCGTCGACCGTTTCGGCCACAGGCGAAAACCCGCAACCGGCAATCAAATCTTTCGTCAAAAATACCTGTAAGGATTGCCCCTCTCACGGGTCTTATAGGTAATCGTTCCATACAAACGCGTTCTTTAGCGGATTGAATATAACATGAGACAAACAAGAAAATAACAGGACATAAAATATTTCAAACTTTATTTAGTAAATGTCCTGTATTATGCGTATATTTAAAATGTCAATTTAAGATGGGTAAAGTGGATTCTATTTATTTTGAGGGATATGACTTATGGTTTCATTCTTCGGATCATGAACCTCCCCATTTTCATTGTGCCAAAACATCTGAATGGGAAATAAAGGTTTTTTTTCTTGATTGTAATCAGAGCAATGGACTTGCCTATGAAATCAAATGGGGCAGAGATCCGAAAGGAAAGGTCAAACGAATACTAAATGAATTAGTTGTGAAAAACAGAGTCGGACTGCTTAAGGAATGGGAAGAAAAAGTCATTGCAGATGAATAAACAAACCAACAACAAAATGAACCACCGGATTCATCATCCTGAACTCTCCGTCATTCTGCTTGATGAAGAACTACGGGACAAGTTTACTGCGAAAGGCAGACTCAAAATTTACAAATCGTTGAAATCCCAAAATCTGGTGGCTCACAAGAATATCTTTGTAGTCTCAAAAGCCACCGGTTTACCCAAACTGTCTGATTTTATCCGTGAGGCCAACAGAAGAAATCACCTGAAGGCTTTGTTAATCAGACCGGATGTTAAAAACGGGATTATTCCCAAAATGATGGCTGCTGCCAATGTCAGAAGCCTGAGGAACACTATTTTGTTTGAAGGACCTGTTCTGGTCAAAAGAATCTTAAACGCATGGGAGATCAATGCACAGGATCAACTCATTGCCGACGCCTCTGTGAATAAAGATACGTTGTATGTAATCAGTTGCTCGTTAAGGATGTATTCTGTCCCGTTCAACAAAATACCTGCTTTAAAAAAAATAGATGATGCGTTTAGAACCAACTTCATAATAGCTGAAGATGGCAGATATATCCATTGGGCAAAGGACGATATCCATCTGGATATTGAAACACTGGAATATCATACCAATGAACGCTATCGCAAGGAATCAGATACAAAAAAATTACAGTACCATCGAAATCTTGGGGCAGCCATTAAAGCAATAAGACAAGATTCCGGCATTCAACAAAGTGATATACCCGGACTCTCGGCAAGACAGTTACGACGCATCGAGAACGGAGAAACAACCGTTACAACAAAAGCACTGGGTAAAATAGCATCCGGGCACAATATGACTCTTGAGGAATACTTAGATCTGATTGCTATAAGAATTTCTTATGAAAAAGTTTAAACCTCCCTGACGCCTTATTCCGCCGTGATCTCTGTGCAACCCTCCGTGTCCCCAGTGGTTAATAGATGCAGATAACGTTGAAGATCACAGGTTGCAAGTTGCAGGGTGAAGGTTACACCGATTCATCGGGGGAGGTTGGCTTGTAACGTGCGGAACCGGCTTTCCTAACCTACTCTTTTTGATAACCGGTAACTGATGACCGTCGACCGTTTCGACCCCAGGTGAAAACCCGCAACAACCCCAATTCTCCCGACGGGATCCCTCCGGGGAAAATTCATAATTCATAATTCATAATTAGATCAATGTGCCCCCGTCTCCCCGCCAACCATCTGCTTATCAGTTCGCCACATGATCTCCAGGTCCAGCCTTAAAGAAGCTTTCCCGATATATCGCAGATCTCGCTTTAAACGAAAGTACATATGGACCCGGTCGTTGGTACCGCTCCCGAAAACTTTCGG
>Ga0102953_1000446_pt1 | contig 28716 bp, 27 predicted proteins | sample SalPon2A_C_D2_MG_FD_78509 | JGI IMG/M metagenome (GOLD analysis project Ga0102953, IMG submission 78509) | Soil microbial communities from South San Francisco under conditions of wetland restoration - Salt Pond MetaG R2A_C_D2_MG | ecosystem: Environmental > Terrestrial > Soil > Wetlands | place... | reverse complement strand
TGGCACACAACGCCGGCGTCAGCGTCAGCGCCATCAGCACCGAGAACGCCATGGTCAGCAACAGCGTCACCGCAAACTGGCGATAGATCGCACCCACCGAACCGCCGAAGAATGCCATCGGCACGAACACCGCGGACAGCACCACGCTGATCGCGATGATCGCGTTGAATATCTGTCCCATCGCCTTGCGCGTCGCGGCGCGCGGCTCCAGTCCTTCCTCGGTCATGATGCGCTCGACGTTCTCCGTCACCACGATCGCATCGTCAACCACGATGCCGATCGCCAGCACCATCGCAAACAGCGTCAGGATGTTGATCGAATAGCCGAAGAAATACAGCCCCACCGTGGCGCCGGTCAGCGCCACCGGCACCACGATCGCCGGGATGAAGGTCGCGCGCCAGTTGCCGAGGAACAGGTACATCACGAAGAACACCAGCACCATCGCAATCAGCAGCGTCTCCACCACTTCCATGATGGAAATGTTCACGAACTTGGAAGTGTCGTACGGGATCACCCAGCTGATGCCCTTGGGAAACTGCTTGGCCAGTTCGGCCATCTTGGCCTTGATCGCCGTCGCCGTCTCCAGCGCATTCGCACCCGGCGACAGTCGAACCGCAATGGCCGATGCCGGCTGGCTATCGAGGCGCGCCGACACGTCATAGCTCTGCGCGCCCAGTTCCACCCGCGCCACGTCCTTGACCCGCACCGAGGAACCGTCCGGATTGGCGCGCACCACGATATTTTTGAATTGCTCCGGCGTGGTCAGCCGGCTCTTGGTGACGATCACCGCGTTCAACTGCTGGCCCGGTGCCGACGGCAGTTGCCCCAGTTCGCCCATCGCCAGTTGCGTGTTCTGCGCCTCGACCGCCTTCTTCACATCACTCGGCGTCAGGTTGTAGGCATACAGCTTGTCGGGATCGAGCCACAGGCGCATCGAATACTCGGTGCCGAACAGCGTCGCATCGCCCACCCCCGGCACGCGCAGGATCTGGTCGAGCACGTGGGCCGCGGCAAAGCTGCCCAGCGCGACGTTGTCGCGGCTCTGGTCGGGCGAGATCAACAGGATGAACATCAGGTAATTGCGTGCCGACTTGCGCACCGTGATGCCGGCACGCTGCACTTCCTGCGGCAGCCGCGCCTCGACACTCTTGATACGGTTCTGGGCATCCACCGACGCCACGTCGAGGTTGGTGCCGGAATCGAAGGTCAGCGTGATGGAAGCCCGCCCCAGTTCGGAGGACGACTCCATGTACAGCAGGTGCTCGATGCCGCTCAACTGTTCCTCGATCAGCGCGACGGTGGTGTCCTCCACCACTTTCGCCGATGCCCCGGGATAGCTGATGCTGACGGAGATCGCCGGCGGCGCCACTTCGGGATAGGCGGACACCGGCAGCTCGCGCAGCGCCAGCGCGCCGCCGAGCAGGATGATGATCGCGATTACCCAGGCAAAGATGGGACGGTCGATGAAGAACTTGGCGAACACGTCGGCTCCTTACTGCTTCGCGCCGGGAGCGGAAGCAACCGGGGAACCGTCATCGCTCACCAGCACCGGCTTCACCGTGCTGCCGGGACGCGCCTTCTGCAGCCCGTCGACGATCACCTGCTCGCCGCCGATCAGCCCCTTGCTGATGATGAAGTCGCCGCCCGCCATGCCGCCGGTGGTGACCGGATGCGGTGCCACCTTGCCCTTGTCGTCCACCACCATCACGAACTGGCCCTGCTGGTTCGACAGCACCGCGCGCTGCGGCAGCTTGATGGCGTCTTCCGACATCGCTTCGGAGAAACGCACGCGCACGAACATGCCGGGCAGCAGTTCATGTTTCGGATTGGGGAATTCGGCACGCAGCGAAACGCTGCCGGTGCCGGGATCGACGGCAAGGTCGGTGAACAGCAGCTTGCCCGACTGCGGGTAAACCGTGCCGTCCTCCAGCACCAGTTCCACCTTGGTCGAGCGGTTGGCTTTCAGCTTGCCTGCACGGATTTCCCGGCGCAGGCGCAACATGTCCGCGCCCGGCTCGGTGAAATTCGCATAGATCGGATCGACCTGTTCGATGGTCGCCAGTTGCGTCGCGTCGCCGTGGCCGACCAGCGCGCCCTCGGTCACCATGGCGCGCCCGATGCGCCCGGAAATCGGCGCCGGCACCCTGGTGTTGTCGAGGTCGAGTCTGGCCTGGGCCAGCGCGGCCGCCGACTGTTTCAGCTTGGCCACGGCCAGGTCGTAATCCTGCTGACTGACCGCCTTCGCACCCAGCAGCGGCTTGTAGCGCGCCACGGTTTTCTGCGCCACTTCCACGTCCGCCGCGGCGGAATCATAGGCCGCCTGGTAGGTGCGCGCATCGATGCGGTACAGCGTATCGCCCGCCTTCACGTCGCTACCTTCCTTGAACAGACGCTTCTCCACGATGCCGTCGACGCGCGCGCGCACCTGCGCCGTGCGATAAGCTTCCAGGCGCCCCGGCAGATCCTGCGTCAGCGTCGCCGTGCTCCTGCCGACCTTCACCACGTTGACCTCGGGTGGCGGCGGAGCGCCGTGGGCCGCCACATTCTGCTGGCTGCCCTCCTTGCCGCCGCAACCGGCGAGCAGCAGCGCGAGCAGCGCGCTACCGAACATGAAAGAAATTCTTGTTGACTTCATCTTGGCGCTCCCATGCAAATCAAATTGGTGCAAACATCCGCAAAAAACCGTCCACAATCTTTTCGACCTTCGTCGCCTCGTCACTCGGCGGATTGGCCGCACCCATCAGCAGGCGGGTGCGCTCCAGTCCGGCCAGCATCGACATCAGCATTTCCGCCGCAAACTGCGGATCCTCCCGGCGCAGTTCGCCGCGCTCCATCGCCTTGCCCAGCAACTCGGCCAGGATGCCGACCATGTGGCCGATGCCGGATTCGAATGCCTCGCGCGTCAATTCGGGAAAGCGTTGTACCTGGCCCACCATGGTGCGGTAGCCGGCCACGCCGCCGGGTTCCAGTGCGCGCTGGCGGTAGCCGGCGGCGAATCTGGTCAGCGTCGCGCGCAAGTCTCCCGAGTTCTCGGTCAGCGGCACCAGCAGGTCGCTCATGCAGTTGCGCATCACCTCCGCGAACAGGCTCTCCTTGTTCTGGAAGTGATTGTAGAAAGTCTGCCGCGCCACGCCGGCGCGACTGATGATCATGTCCACGCTCGCGTCGTAGCCACGCTCCAGAAATACTTCGACCGCCGCAGAAAACAGGCGGTCGCGATTATTCGTATTCATGTTCATGAGGCAGATTATGCATTAACTAGACTACACAGTCTATATGTCCGAGTGACGCACTTGGCAATAGTTCCCGCCAAAAGAAAAAGCCCGCGTTTCCGCGGGCCCTTTCCTCTGATGCTGCCTGCCTGAAAAGCAGATCAGAAGGGAATATCGTCGTCGAAACTGTCGAAATTGCCCTTGGCCGGTGCTGCTTCTGCGGCTGCGGCGGGCTTGGCGGCCGGCGCGCTGCGCGGAGCTTTGTTTTCCACCACTTCGAAGCTGCTGCCGCCGGAAGACTTGCTGCCCAGCATCTGCATTTCGTTGACCACGATCTCGGTGGTATAGCGGTCGCGGCCTTCCTTGTCCTGCCACTTGCGCGTCTGGATCTTGCCCTCGATGTAAACCTGAGAGCCCTTGCGCAGGTACTCGCCGGCGATCTCGGCCAGGCGGCGATAGAAAACAAGGTTATGCCATTCGGTGCGTTCCTGTTTCTCGCCGCTCTTGTCCTTCCAGTTTTCGGAAGTCGCCATCGTGCAGTTGGTCACCGCATCGCCACTGGTCATGTAGCGCGTCTCCGGGTCCTTGCCCAGACGCCCCACCAGGATCACCTTGTTAACCGACATTTCATCCCCCCATTCATTGGTTATTTCGTTTCAACTGTGCTGAGAATTGCATCGGAAGGATTGTACACCAAGCCCCGCAGACCCATGTCGGCAACCACGGCACAAAAAAATCCCCCGGTACGGCCGGGGGACGGTCATTATGCTTTATGAATTATTGAGGCAGAGCTTCTCCACACCTTCCTTGTCGAAGCCCTTCTGCTCCACCTTCAGGCAGGCCATGCCTTCGGCGGCCACCACCATCACCTCGCGCACGCCGTTCAGTTCGGCCAGCTTCTGCTGCAGCGCGATGGCATCGGTCGCATCGATCTCGCCCAGGTGGTACATCTTGGTGCTCACCGCTGCGGGCGGACGCATGGTGCTCGCCACCAGCAGCCACAGGAACAGCATCACGATGGCAAAGCCGAACACTGCGTTGCCGCCGTAGTACTGCAGGATGAAGCCGCCCATGGAAGCGCCGAAGAATGCGCCCAGGAACTGCGAGCTGCTGTACACGCCCATTGCCGTGCCCTTGGCGGCCAGCGGCGCCAGCTTGCTGACCAGCGAAGGCAGCGTCGCCTCAAGCACGTTGAACGCGGTGAAGAACAGCAGCAGCGCGAAGGCCACGCCCCAGACGCTGTGCTGCAATCCGAGCAGCGCCAGTTGCGCCAGCAGCGCCAGCGCCACCGCGCCCATGAAAACCTGCTTCATCTTCGCCTTCTTCTCGGCGATGACGATCGGCGGCACCATCAGGATGAAGGCCACCAGCATCACCGGCAGGTAGATCATCCAGTGGTGCTGGGCCGGCAGTCCGTCGTCGCGCAGCACGAACGGCACCTGCATGAACACCGACATCAGGATCGCGTGCAGCGAGAAAATGCCGAAGTCCAGGCGCAGCAGGTCGAAGTTGCGCAGCACGCCGCCGACTTTCGAGAGGCTCGCCTCGGTGTCGGAATGGAAGCGCGAGATCGCCGGCTTGGGCACCACGAAGCCGACCACGAACAGGCCCAGCAGCGACAGCACGCCGGTCAACGCGAAGATGCCCGGCACGCCGATCCAGTGATACAGGATCGGGGACAGCACCAGCGAAATCGAGAAGGTGACGCCGATGGTCATGCCGATGGTCGCCATCGCCTTGGTGCGATGTTCCTCGCGCGTCAGGTCGGCGGTCAGCGCCATCACCGCAGCGTTGATCGCACCCGCGCCCTGGATCACCCGGCCCAGGATGATCAGATAGATGCTATCGGCCGAAGCTGCCACGAAACTGCCGATGGCGAAAATGATCAGGCCGACCAGGATCACCGGCTTGCGCCCGAAACGGTCGGACAGCATGCCCATCGGAATCTGCAATATCGCCTGCGTCAGGCCGTAGGCACCGAGTGCGATACCGATCAGGAAATGGCTTTGCCCGCCCGGCAGGCCCTGCGCATAGATCGCGAAGATCGGCAGGATGATGAACAACCCCAACATGCGCAGGCCGTAAATCGTGGCCAGGCTGCCGCTGGCGCGGCGTTCGATAGGGGTCATGGCGTTTTCTGGATCTGCTGCTTTGGCTCTTCTTCTCATTGGTGAATTCCCACTATTCCCGACTAAAAGACTCGCGCATTCTAGAGCAGGACTTTCCACATGCCAATAGGGTTATTTCCCCTACACACGGCAAAACCCGGCATCCCGACAGGAAACCGACAGAAAGCCAACTACTTAGCGCAAAAATTCACGAAAATTATTTTGCATGGCCAGAGGCGCCACGCCAAGACATTCTCGCTCCCGGGTGGAGTGACAACTAATAAGGAAAGAATGTTCCCTGGAAATATTATTTCTTATAAAGGATCTGGCGACATCATAGAAGGCGCTTGCGGACGAATGGGTAGGCAATAACGACGAGAACGAAAAATGCCCACCGATGTTCCGAACCGAAAAAAATCTCAAAGCTACGATAGTCAATGAAGGGCATTGCAAGTACGGCTAGCAGCATGGATGCCGCGAATGCCACCGCAAAAGCGATAAAGACAGCGAAACCCAGCGCAAGGATGGTGAGTAAAGCAAGTTCGCGACGAGGCATTCTATGGACTCTAAAATATAAAAGGAATTATCTCGGCCAGAGCCAATTTTCGGTTTTAAAATAAATGACTCTGAGCCCATTTATTCTCTCCGGCTTTGTCTATCTACTCCGTGAATCTGAAATACCGCTTTTGCCAAATCAATGCCAATTGTCGTAATCTTCATGTCGGACGCCCCTTTCTAATTTAGTGATCATAAAGCCATCACTACTTTGGCACTCAGATGCCGTTTTAGGAAGTGGGCGTCCATTCCATTACGGGGGCTAGAAATACATTGCAACAACCGTAGCACCATATTCCCTCTGTCACCATAGACCAAAATATATAGGCAACTCAGGCTTCACGATCCAGCGCACGGTCGGACAGTGACGCCGGATCTTCCTGCGGCTCGAGATGCGTGGTCACATGCGCGTTGGGCACTGCATGAATGATGTCGGCCTCGATTTTTTCCACCAGGTCGTGACCCTGCTTTACGCTCCATGCGCCGGGCACGAGAACATGCAGCATCACGAATGAGCGCATGCCGGCCTGCCGGGTACGCAGGGCATGAAAGCCCAGCCCCTGTTGGCGGTAGGTATCCAGCACGCCTTCGATCGCCCGCAGTTGCTCCGGCGGAACCGATTCGTCCATCAGGCCCGAGGCGGAACGACTGAGCAGCTTCCATCCGGTCCACAGGATATTTACCGCGACCAGCAATGCAATGACCGGGTCCAGCCAGAGCCAGCCGGTGGCCCAGACCAGCCCGACGCCGACGATCACCCCTGCCGAGGTCCACACGTCGGTGAGCAGGTGGTGGGCATCGGCTTCCAGCGTGATGGAGTTTTCCTTGAGCCCAACCTGGAGCAGGATGCGGGCCGTGGCAAGATTGATCGCCGATGCGATGACGGAGACCGCCAGGCCGATGCCGACCGATTCGAGTACGCGCGGATGAAGCAGGCGATCCACGGCCGCATAGCCGATGCTCACGGCGGCAACGAGAATGAGGAAACCTTCGAAGGCGCTGGAGAAATATTCCGCCTTGCCGTGGCCGTGCGCATGCGTTTCGTCTTCCGGCATCTCGGCCACCGACAGCATGGCCAGCGCCATCAGTGCGCCCGCCAGGTTGACGAAGGATTCAAGGGCATCGGAAAGCAGCCCGACGGAATCCGTCATCCACCAGGCCGCGCCTTTCAGCAGGATGGTGGAGACCGCTGCAGCAATCGAAAGATATGCGTAGCGCTTCAATGACCTGGATAACATGCCCTGTCTCTCAATGAATCAAGTATCGCCAGAATTTGCCGGTCTGGCGCCATAGCGCATTACGCTGCCATTTCCTCGACTTCGCGTTCGATCCTGTCCTTCAATTGCGCTTCGGCCATTTTCAGGTCATAGCTCATTTGCAGGTTCAGCCAGGATTGCGCATCGGTGCCGAAGTAGCGCGCCAGCCGCAGCGCAGTGTCCGGCGTGATCGAGCGGCGCTCCTTTACGATCTCGTGCAGGCGGGTAGCGGGCACCCGCAACGCCTGCGCCAGTCCATGGACGCTCAGTCCCATCGGCACGAGATATTCCTCGCGCAGTATTTCTCCCGGATGTACCGGGCGCATTCCATTTTTCGCCATGTTGCCCTCCTCAGTGGTAATCGACGATTTCGACATCGAACACATCGCCATTTTCAAACTTGAAGCAGATACGCCATTGATCGTTGATGCGTATGCTCCATTGCCCTTTGCGATCTCCTTTCAAGGCCTCCAGCCAGTTACCCGGCGGCACGCGCAGAAAAGCCAGCGTAGCAGCAGCCTCCAGTTGTGCCAGCTTGCGCTCGGCTACGGCCTGAATTGCCCGAAAGCGGCGCGGACACCCGCCTTCGTACAGCGTCCATGTTTCCTTGCAGGAAAACGACTTAATCATAACGCGCACCATATTACGCAAAGCGTAATATGTCAACCGTAATAAAATCGCAGCCTGAGCCGCTTTCACCCGAGAACCGGGACCCCATTTCCCGGCCATGTTACGGGTTGGGAAAGCATCAAAAATCGCGTATATTGGCAGGTCGGTCTCACTCGTCACGGTCTCATGGAAGAAATACGCATCCGCGGTGCGCGCACCCACAACCTGAAGAGCGTCAATCTCGATCTGCCGCGCAACAAACTGGTGGTAATCACCGGGCTCTCGGGCTCCGGCAAGTCCTCGCTCGCGTTCGATACGCTGTATGCCGAGGGCCAGCGGCGCTATGTGGAATCGCTTTCCGCCTATGCGCGCCAGTTCCTGCAACTGATGGAAAAGCCGGACGTGGACCTGATCGAGGGCCTGTCGCCGGCCATCGCCATCGAGCAGAAGGCCACCTCGCACAACCCGCGTTCCACCGTGGGCACCGTTACCGAAATTCACGATTACCTGCGCCTGCTGTTCGCGCGCGCCGGTGACCCCTATTGCCCGCAGCACGACCTGGTGCTGCAGGCGCAAAGCGTGGGCCAGATGGTGGACCACGTGCTGGCGCTGCCGGAAGACACCAAGATCATGATCCTGTCGCCGCTGGTGGTGGAGCGCAAGGGCGAGCAACTGGATCTGTTCGACGAGCTGCGTGCGCAGGGTTTTGTGCGGCTGCGCGTGAACGGCGAGGTGTACGAGATCGACAACGTACCCAAGCTGGCCAAGAACAAGAAGCACACCATCGAGATCGTGGTGGACCGCCTGAAGATCAACGCGGAATCCAAGCAGCGCCTGGCCGAGTCGTTCGAGACCGCGCTGCGCCATGCCGACGGCCGTGCGCTGGCGGTGGAGATGGACAGCGGCGAGGAACACATGTTCTCGGCCAAGTTTGCCTGCCCGATCTGCAACTACTCGCTGCCGGAACTGGAGCCGCGCCTGTTCTCGTTCAACAACCCGATGGGCGCCTGCCCCCGGTGCGACGGGCTGGGCAACATCAGCTTCTTCGACCCCAAGCGCATCGTCGCCTTCCCTTCCCTCTCGCTCAGCAGCGGCGCGATCAAGAGCTGGGACCGGCGCAACCAGTTCTATTACCAGATGCTGGACAGCCTGGCCAGGCATTACGATTTCGACCTGGAACGGCCATACGAAAGCCTGCCGGAAAACATCCAGCAGATCATCCTGTACGGCAGCAACAAGGAGGAAATTTCCTTCCGCTATCTCGGCGACAACGGCAAACCGACGCAGCGCACGTATCCGTTCGAGGGCATCATAAATAACCTGGAGCGGCGCTACCGCGAAACCGATTCGGTCACCGTGCGCGAGGAACTGGGCAAATACCTCAACACCTGCGTCTGTCCGGATTGCAACGGCTCGCGCCTGCGCGAGGAAGCACGCAACGTGCGCATCGCCGATCGCACACTGCACGAACTGAGCGCGCTGCCGCTGAAGCAGGCGCAAACTTTCTTCGATGGCCTGACGCTGTCCGGCCACAAGCAGGCGATCGCGGAGAAGATCGTGCAGGAAATTTTCAGCCGCCTGACCTTCCTCAACAACGTCGGGCTGGATTACCTGTCGCTGGAGCGCTCGGCCGAGACGCTGTCCGGCGGCGAGTCGCAGCGCATCCGCCTGGCCTCGCAGATCGGCTCCGGCCTGACCGGCGTGATGTACGTGCTGGACGAGCCTTCCATCGGCCTGCACCAGCGCGACAACGACCGCCTGCTGGATACGCTGAAGCGCCTGCGCGACATGGGCAACAGCGTGATCGTGGTGGAACACGACGAAGACGCAATCCAGAGCGCCGACCACGTGGTGGACATGGGACCGGGCGCGGGCGAGCACGGCGGCACCGTAGTAGCACAGGGCACGCCCGACGACATCATGCGGAATGAGCACTCGCTCACCGGCGATTACCTGACCGGACGGCGCAGCATTCCCGCGCCGAAGCAAACGCGCATGCCCGATCCCGAGCGCATACTGCAGATCGTGCGCGCCAGCGGCAACAATTTGAAGGACATCACGCTCGACCTGCCGCTCGGCCTGCTGACCTGCGTTGCCGGCGTGTCCGGTTCGGGCAAGTCGACGCTGATCAACGACACGCTGTACCACGCGGTGGCGCAGCACCTGTACGGCAGCAGCACCGAGCCTTCTCCGTTCGCCGAGATCAACGGCCTGGAATTCTTCGACAAGGTGATCAGCGTCGACCAGAGCCCGATCGGGCGCACACCGCGTTCCAACCCGGCGACCTATACCGGCCTGTTCACGCCGATCCGGGATTTATTCTCCGGCGTGCCCGCCTCGCGCGAGCGCGGCTACGGGCCGGGGCGCTTCTCGTTCAACGTAAAGGGCGGGCGCTGCGAATCCTGCCAGGGCGACGGCGTGATCAAGGTGGAAATGCACTTTTTGCCGGACATCTACGTGCCATGCGACGTGTGCCACGGCCAGCGCTACAACCGCGAAACGCTGGAAATCCAGTACAAGGGCAAGAACATCCATGACGTGCTGCAGATGACGGTGGAGCAGGCGCACGAATTCTTCTCGGCGGTGCCGGTGATCAAGCGCAAGCTGAAGACGCTGCTCGACGTGGGACTGGGCTACATCACGCTGGGACAAAGCGCGACCACGCTCTCGGGCGGCGAGGCACAGCGCGTAAAGCTTTCGCTGGAACTGTCCAAGCGTGACACCGGACGCACGCTGTATATCCTGGACGAGCCGACCACCGGCCTGCACTTCCACGACATCGCGCTGTTGCTGAACGTGATCCACAAGCTGCGCGACCAGGGCAACACGGTGGTGGTGATCGAGCACAACCTCGACGTGATCAAGACCGCGGACTGGGTCGTCGACCTGGGACCGGAAGGCGGCGATGGCGGCGGGAAGATCATTGCGCAGGGTTCGCCGCGCGACATCGCCGACAACCCGGATAGCGTGACCGGCCCCTACCTCAAGCCGGTGCTGGACAAGAAGCCGGCGAAATAACCACCCCGGCCCAACCAACTATCGGGCAGAGGGTGGTTATTTTGGACAGTCTTCCAAGTTAGTCAGCTGTTTTGAACTTTGGCATACAGCCTGGCCAACATCATTTGTACGTCACGTGAGAGGACTGAAAAGGGGCCTTCGGTAAGAAGCCCTTCAGCTTTGCCTGTAGCACCACTGTTGACTGCTTCGACGATGTCGCCAGCCGAAACATGAAATGCAGAATGGGCTGCTTTTAATTTGTGATATTCATTTAACTCGGAAAAGAAGGTCTGTCCTTCTCCATAAATCCATTGGCCGAGCGAGCAGGCGTTGTCACGGCAAATCACGTTATGGTCGAGTTTCTCATCGGAAGTGCCGCTGACATACTTGAACAACCGTTCTTTCCAGGCTTGATGAGCATTGACGGCACCCGTAATGTCGAGTCCCTTAATGTGATTCTGATTAATAGCCCCAAGAACCTCAGTATTTTGATTCTTTTCACTTTTCCACCAATCCAAGAGTCCCATGAATTTCCTCTATATGGTTATAAAAATGATCTGTTACCTCAACGAATTTATTTCGGGTATCAAAGTAACCCGGGCAGACATTATCATCAGAAATAAATATCCACAATAGTTAAAAGGTTATAAGAATGAGCGAAGCTGCCGTTCGCAATTTAAAGGCTGTACGAACAGAGATTTACCTGAAGCTAATACTTACTGGAGAAGAAACCAGTGAAATAAATCTTAGCCCAGCCGGTTGTCGGCCGGGTGATAGAGCGGGTCTTCCAGCACGTTCACCTCGATCATGCCTTTTGCCTTGTCGAGCAGTTCCAGGCAGTCCGGGCTGAGATGGCGCAGATGCAGTTTCTTGCCGGCCTGGGTGTAGCGCTCGGCCAGCAGGTCGATGACTTCCAGCGCGGAATGGTCCTTGACGCGCGCATTCCTGAAATCGATCACCACTTCGGCCGGGTCGTCCTTGGGCGAGAACAGCGTGAGGAAGCTCTGCGTCGAGGCGAAGAACAGCGAGCCGTGCAGGTCGTACACTTTCCAGCCATGCTCCTCGGTCGACACGTGCGCCTCGATGTGCTTGGCGTGTTCCCAGGCGAACACCAGCGCCGAGATGACGATGCCGACGATCACCGCAACTGCCAGGTCGGTGAACACGGTGACCACCGCGACGGTTATGCCGACCACGATGTCCGGCGTCGGCACCTTGCCGAACAGGCGGAAGCTGCCCCACTCGAAGGTCTTTTCCGACACCACGAACATCAGGCCGACCAGTGCGGCCAGCGGAATCTTCTCGATCCATTCCGAACCGAACAGGATGAAGCTGAGCAGGAACAGCGCGGCGGCAATGCCGGAGATGTTCTTTACCGCGCCGTTGGTCACGTTGATCATGCTCTGGCCGATCATCGCACAGCCGCCCATGCCGCCGAAGAAACCGGTGACCACGTTGGCCACGCCCTGGCCGACGCAGGCGCGGTTGGGCTTGCCGCGGGTCTCGGTCATGTCGTCGATCAGGTTCAGTGTCAGCAGCGATTCGATCAGGCCGATACCGGCGAGAATCACGCTGTACGGCAGGACGATGCGCAGCGTGTCGAGGTTGAACGGCACGCTGGGAATGTGGAACTGCGGCAGCCCGCCCTTGATCGAGGCAAGATCGCCCACCGTCTTGGTGTCGATGCCGGCGAAGATCACCAGCACGGAAACCGTCACGATGGCCGCCAGGCTGGAGGGAACCACCTTGGTGAATTTGGGCAGCACGTAGATGATCGCCATGGTCAGCGCGATCAGGCCGAGCATGGTGTACAGCGGCGCGCCCTGCATCCAGCCGGTGGTGCCGTCCGCATGCGTGACCTTGAAGTGACCGAGCTGCGCGAGGAAGATCACGATGGCGAGGCCGTTGACGAAACCGAGCATCACCGGGTGCGGCACCATGCGAATGAACTTGCCGAACTTGAGCAGGCCGAATGCGATCTGCAATACGCCCATCAGCACCACGGTGGCGAACAGGTATTGCACGCCGTGCTGCACCACCAGCGCCACCATTACCACCGCCAGCGCGCCGGTCGCACCGGAGATCATGCCGGGACGGCCACCTATCAGCGACGTGACCAGGCTCACCATGAAGGCGGCGTACAAGCCGACCAGCGGCTGCACGTGCGCCACGAAGGCAAAAGCGATGGCTTCCGGAATCAGCGCAAATGCGACCGTGAGGCCACTCAATACGTTGGTTTTGGCTTCGGCAAAGTTCTTTATGTCCATATTTTCACCACAAAACGAATCCCCTGCCCCTGCGCGGGCAAAGCAAAAACAGTTAGTTTGGAATCAAAGCGGCAGCCTGTTGCAGGCGTTCGTGAAACGCGTGAGTTACATCGAATGAAGCCGGATTGATCGGGCCGGTTTAATCAAATCCGGGCGGGATTATACCCTACTATGCAAATGGGACATTATTTCTGATTCTTGGCGCCGGTTATCTCCCAGAACACTGCCACCGGCCAGAGAAAGAATACAAACACGGCCATGATTGCAAAATTCCTGCTTTCCAGCGCGATCCTTGAGAAACCGGCCGCATTTTCATCCGGCTGTTTGGTCAATCGCCTGGAAGTTTCCGGCAGTATTTTGTAGTCCCAGAGAATCCCCAGAAACATGGCCAGGCCAAGAACGAAATAGATTTGAGTTAATGACATATTGGCTGACGGAAACTGGTTAAGTTGATTTATCTTCATCCTGAAGCGCAAGCACACCGCTATTGAATGCCGCTATCACTTCTTTGGCATCTTCGACATAACGAGCCTGAACCATAATTCGTGCGCCACCAACGGCAGGCGCCCAAAGCGAATTGGTCTGAACTATCTGAGCGTCAGCGATGTAAGCCGGAATGCCTGCTGCTTCAAGGCAAGAACAAACCACATGCGCATCCATTACATTGAAAAAGCGAGCGACCGCCTCATAATCGCCAGCATACTCGTGTGTCTCAGGCGCTTCAGGTTTTGAAACTTCAGGCAATTCCAATCCTCGCCGCCGAATCTCTTCTGCTGCAATGACACTCGCCAACTCCGTAAGTGTTCCTGAAGAAAAACGTGAAAGAAGAACCTCATCGGACAGTTGGCTGAAACGATTAGCCAGGTCAATACGATCAACATCCATAGTTTGAACTATGGCACAGACAGGCCCAGCAGCCTAATAGCACCCGCAGCAGAAACTTATTCCGTCACCCTGCCGCGCAAGGCTTTCACCGCTCCGCGTCTGGTTTTGCTTTCGATGCGCTTGCGCTGGGAGCTGCGCGTCGGCCTGGTGGCAATGCGTTTTTTCGGCGTCACCGCCACGCTTTGCACCAGCGCCTTCAGCCGCCGCAGCGCTTCATCACGGTTCTTTTCCTGATTGCGGAATTCCTGCGCCTTGATGATCACCACGCCGTCCTTGCTGATGCGCTGGTCATTGAGTTGCAGCAGCCGCTGCTTCATCTCTTGCGGCAAGGAGGACGCATTGATGTCGAAGCGCAGATGCACCGCGCTGGCGACCTTGTTGACGTTTTGCCCGCCCGCACCCTGCGCGCGCACTGCGGTCAGTTCGATTTCGCGCTCGGTTATGAAGACATTGTGCGCAATGTAGAGCATAACGCTAGGCCGTCACGCTGATCTGTACGTCGCCGATGCCAACCACCTGCCCGGCGCGTATCTTGGCGGTCTTGCGCGACTCGACTGCACCGTCGACGCTGACCGCACCTTCCGCAACCAGCGCCTTGCCGGCACCGCCGCTGTCACAGACACCGGCCAGCTTGAGCAGGTCGTTCAGTGCGATGTATTCGCCGCGCAACTGGAATTCGATCTGCTGGCTCATAACTTCACCGCATGCTCGCGTGTTGAGTGGAACACCACGTCAGGCCAGCGCTCCTGGGTCAGGTTCAGGTTGACCCGGTTCGGCGCGAGGTAAGCGAGGTTGCCACCCGCGTCGATGGCGAGGTTGTGCGACAGCGCCTTCTCGAAATCGGCGAGCTTCTTCTTGTCGTCGCAGGTCACCCAGCGCGCAGTGGAAACGCTGCAGCCTTCGAACATCGCATCCACGCCGTACTCGCCTTGCAAACGCGCCGCGACCACATCGAACTGCAGCATGCCGACCGCGCCGAGAATGAGGTCGCCGCCATCTACCGGCTTGAATACCTGCACCGCGCCCTCTTCACCGAGTTGCTGCAAACCCTTGTGCAACTGCTTGACCTTCATCGGGTTGCGGATGCGCACGACCTGGAAATGGTCGGGCGCAAAATACGGAATGCCGGTGAACCGCAGCATTTCACCTTCGGAGAAGCTGTCGCCGATCTGCATGTTGCCGTGATTGGGCAAACCGATGATGTCGCCCGCATAGGCCTCCTCGACCTGCTCGCGGCTGGAGGCCATGAAGGTCACCACGCTGGACACCCTGATCTCCTTGCCGATGCGCAGGTGCTTCATTTTCATGCCGCGCTCGAAGTGGCCGGAACACACGCGCAGGAACGCGATGCGGTCGCGATGCGCCGGGTCCATATTGGCCTGGATCTTGAACACGAAGCCGGAGAACTTCTTTTCGTCCGGGGCGACGGCGCGTATCGTGGCATCGCGCTCGCGCGGCGCGGGCGCCCAGTCGAGCAGCGCGTCGAGGATTTCGCGCACGCCGAAGTTGTTGATGGCCGAGCCGAAGAACACCGGCGTCTGCTTGCCGGCAAGGAAGGCTTCGAGGTCGAACGGGTGCGAGGCACCATGCACGAGTTCGACTTCCATCCGGAGCTGTTCGATCTCCATCGGGAAACGCTCGTCGAGCACGGGATTGTCCAGCCCCTTGATGGTTTCCACTTTGCCGTCGGCGCGCTCCTCACCCGGCGTAAACAACAGGATTTCATCGCGCTGCAGGTGGTAGACGCCGCGGAAGGCCTTGCCCATGCCGAGCGGCCAGGTCACCGGGGCACACTGGATTTTCAGCACCGACTCGACCTCGTCCAGCAGCTCCAGCGGGTCGCGCACTTCGCGGTCCAGCTTGTTCATGAAAGTCAGGATCGGCGTGTCGCGCATGCGGCACACGTCGAGCAGCTTGATGGTCTGCGCCTCCACGCCCTTGGCCGCATCGATCACCATCAGCGCCGAGTCGACTGCGGTCAGTACGCGATAGGTGTCCTCGGAAAAGTCCTGGTGGCCCGGGGTGTCGAGCAGGTTGACCACGTGCTCGCGGTATTCGAACTGCATCACCGACGATGCCACGGAGATGCCGCGCTGCTTCTCGATATCCATCCAGTCCGAGGTCGCATGGCGCCCGCTCTTGCGCGCCTTCACCGCGCCGGCCATCTGGATCGCGCCCGAGAACAACAGCAGTTTCTCGGTCAGTGTGGTCTTGCCCGCGTCCGGGTGCGAGATGATGCCGAAAGTGCGCCTGCGCACGACTTCGCGCGCGATCTGCGTATCGGGTGCACTGGTTGTCGTTGCTTCTGAATTCATGGAACTACCCTGCCAGCCGTGTGGCGAAAGGGCGCAAGTCTAAAGATTTCGGGACCTAATGTCTAACCGTGCTAGCTGCGCGACGGCTCGAAGGTAGCATCGAGATTGAGGTCGTCGCAGTAGTCCAGGAAGGCTTCGCGCAGGGCGGGAATGTGCAGGTCGGACGGAATGCCCACGGTCATCGCAACGGAGAACATCGGCGTGCCGGTGTGCGGCGCCGGGTAGGTGTCGGTCTGTAGTTCTTCGATGTTGATGTCGTTGCGCGAAAAGAAGGCCGACAACTTGTGCACGATGCCCGGATGGTCCATCGCCACCACTTCGATGATATAGGGAAGTGCCGGCTGCGCCCGCTCGCGCTTTTTGGTGCGCTTGTGGATGACGGCAAGGCCAAGCTGCTCGCCCAGCGGCTCCAGCTGTCCTTCCAGCCGGGACAGCGCATTCCACGGCCCGGAAACCAGCATGATCAGCGCAAACTGGCCGCCCAGCACGGTCATGCGGCTTTCCTCGATGTTGCAGCCGCTGTCGACGATTTTGTTCGACAACCGGTCGACAAGGCCGACCTTGTCTTCGCCGGATGCGGTAATCGCCAGGTAATCGTTGGAGGTTTCTTTGTTCATGGCTGTCAGCCCTTCCGGTTATTCTTGCATCAATTGTAATGGAAACGTAATTGCCTGGCGCAGCCGGAATATCTTCAGGCAAGATCGCCGTCCACGTAATACCAGCGGCCGTCTTCGCATACAAAACGGCTGGTTTCGTGCAGGCGGTGCGCGCGGCCGTTCACCTTGTAGCGCGCGACGAACTCGACCACGGCTCGATCTTCGCCCTGCTGCTCATGGCGTTTCACGTCGAGGCCGATCCACTTTGTCGGCACTTCCTCGGCCAGACCGAGTTGTGCCGGACGCGTGCTCGCGTGCCAGGTTGCCAACAGGTAATCTTCGCGTTGCAGGGTATAGGCGGTGTAGCGCGAGCACATCAGCGCTGCGGCCGTCGGTGCCACCGCGCCGCCGTCGAGGTAGCGGCCACAGCAATCGGCAAACGCTTTGCCACTACCGCAAGGACAGACCGTTACGACTGCCACAGCGGCGGCTCCTGCATCAGTGCGACCTGTTCGCGCAACTCCAGCACACGATCCTGCCAGTAGATCTGGGTGTTGAACCAGGGGAAGGCCTGCTTGAATGCCGGGTCGTTCCAGCGCTGCGCCAGCCAGGCCGAGTAGTGGACCAGCCGCAACGTGCGCAGCGCTTCGACCAGATTCAGCTCGCTCTCTTCGAAATCGCAGAAATCCTCGTAACCCGCCAGCACGTCACCCAGTTGCCGCACCATGTCGACGCGCTCGCCCGAGAGCAGCATCCACAAGTCCTGTATTGCCGGCCCCATGCGGCTGTCGTCGAAGTCGACGAAGTGCGGGCCGTCGTCGGTCCACAGTACGTTGCCACCGTGGCAATCGCCGTGCAGCCGGATGGCATTCACCTGGCCGGCACGCTCGAAACAGTGGCGCACGCCGTCCAGCGCCTGGTCGACCACGCTGCGGTAAGCCGCCTCGATGTCCGGCGGAATGAAATCGTTCTGCAGCAGGTAATCGCGCGGCGCAATGCCGAAGGTGTCGATGTTCAGGGTGGGACGGTGCTCGAATGGCTGCAGCGCACCGACAGCATGAATGCGCCCGAGAAAGCGGCCCATCCATTCCAGCGTGTCGCGGTCTTCCAGTTCCGGCGCGCGCCCGCCATGTTTCGGGAAAACTGCAAAGCGGTAGCCGTCGAAGCGGTGCAGCGTCTTGCCGTCGATCACCAGCGCAGGCACCACCGGAATTTCACGCTCGACCAGTTCCTGCACGAAGGCATGTTCTTCGAGAATGGCTTCATCGCTCCAGCGCGCAGGCCGGTAGAACTTCGCCACCATCGGCTTTCCATCCTCGATGCCAACCTGGTACACGCGGTTCTCGTAACTATTGAGTGCGAGCAATCGCCCGTCGCTGAGCAGGCCTACGCTTTCCAGCGCATTCAGCACGCAATCCGGCGTCAGCGTCGAAAAGTCCGCAGCCTGATTCATAAGCTTAGCGGCCTCGACCCCCGAAACGGTGCGGTGCAGGCTTGTTTCCGCCCGGACCTTTGGGCGGATGTGCAGATGCGCCCGAACGGCCCTGCGGGCGGCCGCGTCCAGGGCGTTGTCCGCCGCGCGGCTGGTTGCGGCCGTTCTGGATCGGCTCGGCCCTGATCGTCGGGTCGGGTTCGAAACCCGGCACCTGCACTTTCGGAATCTCGCGCTTGATCAGGCGCTCGATATCGCGCAGCAGCTTGTGCTCGTCGACGCACACCAACGAGCTGGCCTCGCCTTCGCTACCGGCACGCCCGGTACGGCCGATGCGGTGCACATAGTCTTCCGGCACATTGGGCAGCTCGTAATTCACCACGTGCGGAAGCTCGCTGATGTCGATGCCGCGCGCGGCAATGTCGGTAGCGACCAGCACCTGCAACTTGCCCGTTTTGAATTCGGCCAGCGCACGCGTGCGCGCAGCCTGGCTTTTGTTGCCGTGGATCGCCATGGCCGGGATGCCGTTCTTGTCCAGTTGCTCGGCCAGACGGTTGGCGCCGTGCTTGGTGCGGGTGAATACCAGCACCTGGAACCAATTGTGCTCCTTGACCAGATGCGCCAGCAGTTCGCGCTTGCGTTCACGGTCCACCGGATACACCTTCTGTTCGATCAGTTCGGCGGTGGCATTTCGCCGCGCCACTTCGATCAGCGCCGGATTGTTCAGCAGATTGTCGGCCAACAGCTTGATCTCGTCGGAAAAGGTGGCGGAGAACAGCAGGTTCTGCCGCTTCTTCGGCAACAGCGCGAGTATTTTCTTGATGTCGCGGATGAAGCCCATGTCCAGCATGCGGTCGGCCTCGTCCAGCACCAGGATTTCGACGTGCGACAAATCCACGGTCTTTTGCTGTACGTGATCGAGCAGGCGCCCCGGCGTCGCCACCAGGATGTCCACGCGGCCGTGCAGCTGTTTGATCTGCGGATTGATGTTGACGCCGCCGAACATCATCATCGATTTCAGCGGCAGGTGTTTGCCGTACAGGCGCACGCTTTCTTCGACTTGCGCGGCGAGTTCTCGCGTGGGCGTAAGCACCAGCGCGCGGATCGGCGCCTTGCCCTTGATCGGCTGCGCCATCAGGCGCTGCAACAGGGGCAGCGTAAAACCGGCGGTCTTGCCGGTGCCGGTTTGCGCGCCGCCGAGCAGGTCTCCACCTTGCAGCACAACAGGGATGGCTTGCGCCTGGATGGGCGTGGGTTCGGTATAACCGCGCTCGGTAACGGCGCGGACGAGTTCTTCGGACAGGCCGAGGGATGCAAATGACATAAAAGCTTTCTATTGGATTACATCGGCCTGCCGCCCTGCGGGCGCCAGTCTTAGGCAGAATGAGGTGGGTGCTGCTAACCGGAATCGGTGGCGACATCAAGACTGAAGCAACGTCGCGGCGCGCATTGTAACAGAGACCGGAGACGCTGCCGCATATTTCCGATGGGCAAAAAAACGGCTTGCCTAGGGGGAGGCAAGCCAAGAGGAGGATCACTATGATGATCTGTTTATAACTATACTCTAATATTCTAATATGTCAAGCAACATTTGACGCCCCCTCCGGCCTCCCCTTTATTTCTACAATTAAAACAATATTTAAACATTAAACAAGAAATGCATGACGTCGCCGTCCTGCACCACGTAATCCTTGCCTTCGACGCGCATCTTGCCTTTTTCCTTGGCGCCCTGCTCGCCGCCGCAGGCGATGAAATCCTCGTAGGAAACGGTCTGCGAGCGGATGAAACCGCGCTCGAAGTCGGTATGGATCACACCGGCTGCCTGCGGGGCGGTGTCGCCCTTGTGGATGGTCCAGGCGCGCACCTCCTTCACGCCGGCGGTGAAATAGGTCTGCAGGCCGAGCAGGTCGTAGGCCGCGCGGATCAGGCGGTTCAAGCCCGGCTCATCCAGCCCGAGGTCGGCCAGGAATTCCTGCTTGTCGGCGTCATCGAGATCGGCCAGCTCGGCCTCGATCTTGGCGCACAGCGCCACCACCGGCACCCCCTCCTGCGCCGCATATTCGCGCAGGCGGTCGAGATAGGGATTGTTTTCAAAACCGTCTTCCAGCACGTTGCCGACATACATCGCCGGCTTGACGGTGAGCAGGCACAGCGGCTTGATGATTTCCTTTTCGTCGTCGGAAAGTTCCAGCGTGCGCGCGGGCTTGCCTTCGTTCAGGTGCGGGGTGAGCTTGTCCAGCACGGCGACCAGCTTCAAGGCTTCCTTGTCGCCGGACTTGGCCTTCTTGCCGTCGCGCTGGATCGCCTTTTCCACTGTGCCCAGGTCGGCCAGCGCCAGTTCGGTGACGATGGTTTCGATGTCGGACAGCGGATCGACCTTGCCCGCCACGTGCACCACGTTGGTATCGTCGAAACAGCGCACCACATTGATGATGGCATCGGTCTCGCGAATGTTGGCCAGGAACTGGTTGCCCAGGCCTTCGCCCTTGGACGCGCCCGCCACCAAGCCCGCGATGTCGACGAATTCGACGATGGCGTGCTGCATGCGCTGCGGCTTGACGATCTCCGCCAGCGCCGCCATGCGCGGGTCGGGCACTTCGACGATACCGACATTCGGCTCGATGGTGCAAAACGGGTAATTTTCTGCCGCAATGCCGGATTTGGTCAGCGCATTGAACATGGTGGACTTGCCGACATTGGGCAGACCGACGATACCGCATTTCAGGGACATGGATTAATTCCTCATAAATCAAAATCCACCACAGAGACACAGAGGCACAGAGAAAGGCACATTCAAAATCATCTCTCGTTTTTACTCTGTGTCTCTGTGGTGAATGGTTTTCAAGTAGCGCTGTGCAGTTTCAGCATCGCCGCCTGCAGCTTGCCTTCCGCGATCAGCGGCGCCACGTCCTGGGCGCGTTGCAGCGCCCCGTCGATCAGCGGCTGCTCTTCCTTGCGCGGCGGCTTCAGCACATAGTTGACGACTTCGCTGCGCTCGCCCGGATGGCCGATGCCGATGCGCAGACGCCAGAAATCGCGCGTGGACAGGTGCGCGATGATGTCCTTCAGGCCGTTGTGCCCGCCGTGGCCGCCGCCCAGCTTGAGCTTGGCGCTGCCCGGCGGCAGGTCCAGCTCGTCGTGCACTACCAGGATTTCATCCGGCAGTATCTTGTAGAACAGCGCCAGCGCCGTCACTGCCCGGCCACTGGAGTTCATGAAGGTCTGCGGCTTGAGCAACCAGGTATCCCGCCCATGCGCCTGCACGCGCGCCACCTGCCCGTGGAATTTGTTCTCGTCCCGGAACTGGACGCCATATTTGCGCGCGAACTCGTCCACCCACCAGAAACCGGCATTGTGGCGGGTGGCATGGTATTCGGCGCCGGGATTGCCCAGGCCGACGATTAACCTGATTTCGCTCATCCGAATGTTCGCTTCGACAATAAAAAAGGCCCGCCATTTACCAGGCGGGCCTTGCAGCTTGCAGCCGGTTTACTTGGCTTCCTCTGCCGCCGGCTCTTCGGCGGCAACAGTTTCTTCGGCAGCAGCCTGGGCCACCGCTTCCACCGCACCGCGCGGCACCTGCACCGTCGCCACGGCGTCACCTTCATGATGGTGGCCAGCAATCTCCACGCCCTTGGGCAGCTTGACGTCGGACACGTGAATGGAATGGCCCAGGTCCAGATTGGCCAGATCCACCTCGATGAACTCGGGCAGGCTGGCCGGCAGACAGGCGATTTCCAGTTCGTTCAGCACGTGGCTGATGATGCCGCCACCCAGCTTCACGCCCGGTGCGATTTCCGCGTTGATAAAGTGCAGCGGCACCTTGATGTGAATCTTCTTGTCCTTGGCCACGCGCTGAAAGTCGATGTGCTGCACTTGCTGGCGGAACGGGTGCATCTGGAAATCGCGCAGCAGTACTTGCTCTTTCTTGCCGTCCAGGTTCAGCGTCAGGATGGAAGCGTGGAACGCCTCGTTCTGCAGGGCGTAATACAGGTTGTTCTGATCCAGTTCGATCAGTGCCGGCTCGCTACTGCCATAGACGATGCCCGGCACGCCCCCGGCCTTGCGCAGACGGCGGCTCGCACCCGTTCCTTGCGCCTTGCGGGATGTTGCGTTGACTTCGATTTTCATTTCACTTCTCCACTATGTTGGCATCACCCGCGACCAGGTGAACCAGGTTGTGCAGCGGCCACCATGACCGCCACTAATCCATAAACAGCGAACTGACCGACTCTTCCTCGTTGATGCGGCGCATGGTTTCGGCCAGCAGTTCCGCCACGCTCAACTGGCGGATGCGCTTGCAATTCTTCGCCTCGGCACGCAGCGGGATCGAATCGGTCACCACCAGTTCGTCCAGCGCGGAAGCCTCGATGCGCTCGATTGCCGGACCGGACAGCACCGGGTGAGTACAGTAGGCCAGCACCCGCACCGCGCCCTTTTCCTTCAATGCGCCGGCCGCCTCGCACAGCGTGTTGGCGGTATCCACCATGTCGTCCATGATCAGGCAGGTGCGTCCTTCGACCTCGCCGATGATGTTCATCACCTTGGCCACATTGGGCTTGGGACGGCGCTTGTCGATAATCGCCAGGTCCGACTCCAGACGCTTGGCCAGCGCCCGTGCACGCACCACGCCGCCAACGTCCGGCGACACCACGATCAGGTCCTTGTAATCATGCTTCCATACGTCGGACAGCAGGATCGGGCTGGCGTAGACGTTGTCCACCGGGATATCGAAAAATCCCTGGATCTGGTCCGAGTGCAAATCCATGGTCAGCACGCGGTCGACGCCTGCGCCGGACAGCATGTCGGCCACCACCTTGGCGGTGATCGCCACGCGCGCCGAGCGCGGGCGGCGATCTTGGCGCGCATAGCCGAAATACGGCAGCGCCGCCGTGATGCGCGCGGCGGAGGCGCGCTTCAGCGCGTCCACCATCACCATCACTTCCATCAGGCTGTCGTTGGTCGGTGCGCAGGTGGACTGCAGCACAAATACGTCCTTGCCCCGCACATTCTCGAGGAGTTCGACCATCACTTCGCCATCTGAAAAACGGCCCACCGTGGCCCGTCCCAGACGAATGTTCAAATGGCGTGCAACGTCTTCAGCCAGCTTGGGGTTGGCATTGCCTGTGAATATCATCAGGCTATCGTCGTTGTAGGACACGTCTATCCCTCGAAATTAATTGTGCGTTCAGGCGCCCTGAAACTGGCTGGGGAGGCAGGGATCGAACCTGCGAATGCCGGAATCAAAATCCGGTGCCTTACCACTTGGCGACTCCCCAAATACTTTAATTATACGGCCCAATCATGCATGGGATGCCGCTGCAATCCGCGCGCCACCACGCCATGCATTCCCGGCGGCATCTGTGCGAGCACTGCCCGCGCTTCGCCTTCCCCGGGAAACGCCGCGAACACGCAGGCGCCGGATCCGGTCATCATCGCCGGTGCAAACTGCTGCAGCCAGTCCAAATGCTCTGCTACCGGCGGATACAGCTTGCAGACCACTGACTGCAAATCGTTGTGCAACTGCGCCGTCGGAAGGGCGCGAATTCTGAGGGAAATCGTATCTCGTGTCAAATCCGGGTGCCCGAAAATCTCGGCCGTCGGCACCTGCACCGGCGGGATCAGCACTACATACCAGGCGTCTTCCACCGCATAGGCCTGCAGTTTCTCGCCTACCCCCTCGGCAAAGGCGTTCTCGCCGAACACGAACACCGGCACGTCCGCGCCCAGTTGCAGGCCGATCTGCATCAGGCGTTCGCGGCCGAGATTCAGGCCCCACAGCCGGTTCAGCGCCAGCAGGGTGGTGGCCGCATCGGAACTGCCGCCGCCCAGTCCACCCCCCATGGGAATGTGCTTGTCCACCATGATGTCCACGCCCAGCGCACATCCGGTTTCCCGCTGCAGCAGGCGCGCGGCGCGCACACACAGATCCTGCTCCTCGGGCACCATATCCAGCGCATTCAGCCGACGCACCGCCCCATCCTTGCGCAACGTGAGATGCAGCGTGTCGTTAAGGTCAACGAAGCGGAACAGCGTCTGCAGCAGGTGGTAGCCATCGGGACGTCGCCCCACGACATGCAGGAACAAATTGAGCTTGGCCGGCGCCACGCAGGTTAGGGTGTCTATTTGATCTGCCATTCGTCTATCAGCAACCTGATTTCCAGCCCTTCGCGCTGCAGTTCCATGCGCAACGGCAGGCTGTCCGCCGACTGCGCGGCATAGCGCGTGTAACGGATGCTCCAGCCGTCCTGGTGCAACACGCCCCACTCGCCGCTTGGCGTATGCTGTCCGTCGAACGGTTCACCCGGCATCGGCAATCCCAGCACCCAGTATTGCAGGCCGGCCAGTGGCAGGCGCCAGCCCAGCACTTTTTCGGTCAGGCTTTCCGCGTCCGGCGCAGCGTAGTGGCGATTATCGGCATCCAGGGTGTACACCTGTAACGGCGCCTGGCGCTCATCGAATTTCGTGGCACGGCTGATGCGCGCAACAGTCTGGCCGAGCGGCGCCAGCAGCAGGATTTCGTCCGACTGTGCATCATGCTGCCAGTGCACGCCCGCCGAGGAATGCTTGCCGTCATAACGCACGGCGATGCGGCCGTTCAATGCAAAAGAAGCTGCCTGCACCTGTGCCGGGCGCGGAGGCGCAGGTGGCGCGCTGGCACAGCCGGCCAGCAACAGCATCAGCGAAGTAAATAGCGCCCAGCGAATCAATGGAGAAATTTCTTCATCACCGCCCGCAGGGTTTCGCTGTCGGGATGAAGCTTCAGGTTGTCGTTCCAGATTTTCTTCGCCTCCTCCTTGTCGCCGTGCACCCACAGTACTTCGCCCAGGTGTGCGGCGATTTCCGGATCAGGATCGAGTTTGAACGCACGGCGCAGAAATTCCAGGCTCTTGTCCAGCTTGCCCAGACGATAATATCCCCAGCCCATGCTGTCGGTGATTGCCGCATCGTTCGGTGAAAGGCCGTATGCCTTCTCCACCAGCTTCATGCCTTCCTGCACGCGCACGTTGCGATCGAGCAGGCTGTAACCCAGCGCGTTGTAGGCATTGGCGTTATCCGGGTGCTCCTGGAGCAGTTTGCGGATCAGCTTCTCCAGTTCGTCCGGCTTGCCGATCCTGTCGGCCAGCAGCGCAGCCTCGTACAGCAGGTCGGGATGGCTGGGCAGCTTTTTCAGTTCCTGCCGCAGCACGCGGTAGGCAGCCTGGTATTGTCTGGCGCTGGTCAACAACTGCGCCTCGAGCAGCACCAACTGCACACGCTCCCGGTTGCTCAGCGCCTGCATGCCATGTAGCTGCGCGCGCGCTTCGTCCAGCTTGCCCTCCTTGCCGAGCAGGAAAGCGATGCGCAGTTGCGTCCGGAAGTGATATTTGCCGCCCTGTACCTTGCGGTAATCCTGCAGGGCCATGTCGTAATCCTTCTTCGCCTCGCTCAACTGGCCGAGGTAGAAATACACCGCATCCTGATCCTTCTTGCCATGCTCCAACGACTGCTTCAGTTCCTGCTCGGCCTGGTCGAGTTCACCCATCTGCAGCGACAGCAGTGCAACGGCAAATGCCAGTTCGGCATTTTCCGGATGCGATTTGAGCAGGCGTCTGAATTCCCTGCGCGCCGGCTTGTACTGCTTCTGTGCGAGCAACATGCGCGCATACAACAGGCGCACCTCACTGGCATGCGGGTTACCGGACAGGTACTTCTTCAGTACGCCCAGCGCGCGCTGCGGATTGTCGTGGCGCAGCAATTGCGCCCGTAGCAGTGCGGACATTTCCCAGCGCGGATTCAGGCGGTCGACCTGCTGCGCTTCTGCCAGCGCCAGATCGTGCTTGCCCGCCGCCTCTGCTGCCTGTGCCAACGCCCAGTGCGCCTCCGCCACTTTCGGGTAGGGTTTCGCCAGATTGCTCACCAGCCTGAACGCAGCCGGCTTGTCGGCGCTGCGCGCGATCAGCGGGTACAACTGCATGAAATTGTGCCCGACATTGTCCGGCTCAGATGCCAGCAACTCCCTGAGATAAGGCTCCGCCTCCTCCAGCCTGCCGCCGGTCAGCAGCAGTGTGCTCAGCATCTGCTGCGCCACCGCCGAATCGGGCTCCAGCTCCAGCCACAACCTGAAGGCATCGATCGCCTCATTCATTTCGCGTGCCCGCAGCGCCACTTGGGCGGCGCGCTGCGCTACGCGCGGATCGCGCGTTTCCTGCGCCAGATCCAGATAGGTTTGTGCCGCCAGATGGCCACGGCCTCGCTGCAACGCCACCTCGCCCAGCAGGAACTCGTACAGCAGATCGTCGGTCAACGCTATGTCGGGCAGCACCGGCTCCGCCTTCGCAGCCGCCGGTTTCGAGGCAGGCGCCGGCACAGCAGCCCGCTGCGGCGCCTGGGCACAGGCGGCCAGCAACAAGGGAAAAATGATGGCGGTGCGTTTAAGCATGGTCATAGGTAACGTATCCTGATGGCGAGCCCGGCTGGAGCCGGGCGCCAGAAGAAAATTCCATCGGCGAGACCCGCTCCGCCGTATCGAAGAAGCGCAAGCAGGCACTGCAGCGAAACCGGAAAATAGCCAGGCAAGATTTATCGACTTTCGGTTTTTCGAGGTGCTCATATTAGGTTATATTGGTCCCTCATCACAACCTGCAGATTAACCAGCAAATGTCCGAAGCAGCACCGGCCACCCTGTCCGCCAGCAATCTCGTCCGCCGCTTCGGCAAACGCAGCGTCGTCAACGACGTATCGCTGGAACTGCATCGCGGCGAAGTGCTGGGCCTGCTCGGCCACAACGGCGCCGGCAAGAGCACCACGCTGCAAATGCTCACCGGGGTGCTGCTGCCGCATTCCGGCAGCATCGAAATCTGCGGCTTCGACCTGGCAGACCGGCCCGACCGCGCCAAGGCCTGCATCGGTTACCTGCCGGAAACGCCGCCGCTGTATCGCGACATGCACGTCGACGACTACCTGAAATTCGTTGCGCGCCTGCACCGCATGTCTGCCACCCAGGCAGCGCAGGCACTGGAACAGGCCAAAGGCCGTTGCGGCCTGCAGCAGGTCGGGCGCAAGATCATCGGCACCCTGTCCAAGGGCTACCAGCAGCGGGTCGGCATCGCGCAGGCGATTATCCACAACCCCGAGGTGATCGTGCTCGACGAACCGACAGTCGGCCTCGACCCGGCGCAGATTCGCGACATCCGCGCGCTGATCCGCGAACTGGGCAACGCGCACAGCGTGATCCTGTCCACCCACCTGCTGGGAGAAGTGGAAACCGTGTGCGACCGCGTCGAAATCATGCACCACGGCCGCATCATCTACGGCGACAGCAGCGCGCGCATGATGCAATACGGCAACGGCGAAATGAAGTTGGAAGAAGTATTCATCGAGATCACCGGCAAACACAACTCGCAGGCCGGCGAGGAGGCAGCACCATGATCCGGCTCCTGGCATTCAAGGAATTGCGCAGCCTGCTTTCCGCGCCCTCCACCTGGTTCATGCTGGCCGCGCTGCAGTTCATTTTCTCCTGGTTCTTCCTGTCGCGACTGGACGCGTTCCTGCAGGTGCAGACACAGCTCGCACTGATCGCCAACGCGCCGGGCGCGGCACAGGCCATCGTCGCACCGCTTTTCGACACGCTCGGCCTGATCATGATGATGCTGGTGCCGGTACTGACCATGCGCCTGCTCGCCGAGGAGCGCCGCAACCTCACCATGCCGCTGCTGATGGCCGCACCGCTCTCCAGCATCCAGATCGTGCTGGGCAAGTTCATCGGCCTGATGCTGTTCCTGCTATTGCCTATCGTTGCCAGCACCCTGATGGTGCTGGTGCTGGCGCTGGGCACGCCGCTCGACACCGGCCTGCTGCTGTCCAATGCCGCCGGCCTGCTGCTGGTCACCGCAAGCTATGCTGCATTGGGCCTTTATGTTTCCGCACTCACCGTACAGCCTATCGTCGCCGCCATCAGCGCTCTGGCCGCACTGGTCGGGCTGTGGCTGGTGAGCAGTAGCGCCGATGCCGGCAGTATCTGGCATGCGCTCGCCCCCACCAGCCATTTCCGGCATTTCAATACCGGCCTGCTCGACAGCAGCGACCTGGTGTATTACCTGGTGTTCTGCGCGTTCTTCCTGCTGCTGGCAATGCGGCGCATTCACAACAACCGTATTTATGGCTAGGCGATGAAACGACTGCCGCTCAAACTGTTGCTGAGAAATTTTGCTTTCACCGCGCTGCTGCTGCTCGTTGCCGTCGCGCTGTACGAACTCGCCGCATATCGCCCGCTGCAGCGCGACGTCACCCAGAACGCGATCAACAGCCTGCAGCCGAACAGCGTGCATGTGCTGCAGCAGATGCCCGGCGCAATCAAACTCACCGTGTTCACCACCGGCCAGGATGCCCGCAAGGGCGATATGCGCAAACTGGTGCGCAACTTCGTTGCGCTGTACCAGCGCTACAAGCCGGACATTGCGCTCAGCTTCATCGACCCGGCCAAACATCCGGATGCCGTGCGC
>Ga0102953_1000445_pt1 | contig 28768 bp, 22 predicted proteins | sample SalPon2A_C_D2_MG_FD_78509 | JGI IMG/M metagenome (GOLD analysis project Ga0102953, IMG submission 78509) | Soil microbial communities from South San Francisco under conditions of wetland restoration - Salt Pond MetaG R2A_C_D2_MG | ecosystem: Environmental > Terrestrial > Soil > Wetlands | place... | reverse complement strand
GGTCGTGTCGAAGCGTCGTGTCGTAGTCACCGGACTGGGGGCCGTGTCGCCGCTCGGCCTGGACGTCCCGTCAGCCTGGGATAGCACCCTCGCCGGGCGTTCCGGGGTCGCCGCACTCGCGGTGGACTTCGACGTGGCGCCGTTTCCGACACGGTTCGGGGCCCAGGTGAAGGGGTTCGACGTCACGCAGTACCTGTCCTCCAGGGACGCCCGCCGCATGGACGTGTTCATCCACTACGGCATCGTGGCGGCACAGGAGGCCATGCGCGACGCCGGACTCGAGGTCACCGACGACGACGCGCACCGGGTCGGGGTTTCCATCGGCTCCGGCATCGGCGGAATCCACGGCATCGAGCGCACCTACAAGCAGTATCTGGACAACGGCCCGCGCAAGATCTCGCCGTTCTTCGTGCCCAGCTGCATCATCAACATGATCTCGGGCGACCTGTCGATCATGCACGGACTGAAGGGTCCAAACCTCGCCACCGTCACGGCCTGCACCACGGGTACGCACAACCTCGGACTGGCGGCGCGCCTGATCCAGTACGGCGACGCCGACGCCATGGTCGCCGGCGGCTCCGAGATGTGCACGACGGCGAGCTCGCTGGGCGGCTTCTGCTCCGCGCGGGCGCTCTCGACTCGCAACGACGACCCCGAGCGCGCCAGCCGGCCCTGGGACCGCGACCGCGACGGTTTCGTTCTGGGCGACGGTGCCGCGGTGCTGGTGCTGGAGGAGTACGAACGCGCGCGCCGCCGCGGTGCGCCGATCTACGCCGAGCTGCTCGGCTTCGGCATGAGCGGCGATGCGTACCACATGACCCAGCCCGCGGAAGGCGGTGACGGCGCCTGCCGCTGCATGCAGGGTGCGCTCGACGACGCCGGCATTGATGCCGGCGAGGTGGATTACATCAACGCCCATGGAACATCCACCAGGGTCGGTGACCTGGCCGAGTGCACCGCGATCAAGGCAACCTTCGGCGAGCACGCCCGCAAGCTCGCCGTCAGCTCCACGAAGTCCATGACCGGTCACATGCTCGGTGCCGCGGGAGGCATGGAAGCCGCGTTCTCCGTGCTGAGCCTGCGCGACCAGGTCATCCCGCCCACCATCAACCTGGACAACCCGGACGAGGGCTGCGACCTCGACTTCGTGCCGCATGAGGCACGCGAGAGCAGCCTCGACGTGGTGTTGTCGAACTCCTTCGGCTTTGGCGGGACCAACGGTACACTGGTATTCCGCCGCCTGGCCTGAAGGCCGGGAGCCGCCACCGCCCGAATGCCGCCTGCCGGCGCCGTCCGCGCGGAACCCGGCGGGCTCCCGAGCCATCTTCATACAGGTGCATGCACAAGCGGCCGCCGCGGGGCGCGCGGCTACCGAGGGCAGGGCATGAAGCGAGTTGTTGCCGGCACAGCGGGTATCGCGGTCTTGCTGCTGGCGGCCCCTGCGGCGTTCCTGTGGCACTACCGTTCCAGCTCCATCGCCGGCCTGTCCAGTCCGGCCACGGTGGAAATTCCGTCTGGCCAGAGCCTTTACCAGACTGCCGGCCGGCTCCATCGTGCCGGTGTGCTGCAGCATCCCCGGGTATTTGTCTGGATGACCCGCCTGGAGGGCCGGGCGCACCGCATCCAGGCGGGAGAGTACCGCTTCGAACCCGGCACCACGCCTGACCAGGTGCTGGACAAGCTTGTGGCGGGGAAGGTGGTTCGGCATCACGTAACCCTGGTGGAAGGGTGGGAGTTCCACCGGGTCATGCAGACCCTCGAGCACGATGATGCCCTGAAGCACACTCTCGACGGGCTCGGTCCGGAACAGATCATGGCGCGCCTGGGCCACCCGGACCAAAAACCCCAGGGCCGGTTCTTCCCCGACACGTACTCGTTCCCGCGCGGCACCACGGACCTCGAGATCCTCCGGCGGGCCTACCAGAAGATGCAGACGGTCCTGCGCCAGGAATGGAAGAAGCGCGCGTCCAACCTGCCCCTGAAGACCCCGTACCAAGCGCTGACACTGGCGTCGATCATCGAAAAGGAGACCGGCAAGCCGGGCGAACGGGCCCGCATCGCCGGTGTGTTCATCCGCCGGCTGCGGCGTGGCATGCGCCTGCAGACCGATCCGACCGTGATCTACGGCATGGGCTCGAGCTATCATGGGGACCTGCACGCGGCCGACCTGCGGAAGAACACGCCCTACAACACCTACGTCCACAAGGGGCTGCCGCCGACGCCGATTGCCATGCCGGGCCGAGCCGCAATCCACGCCGCGCTGCACCCGGCTCCCGGGCACTCGCTGTACTTCGTGGCCAAGGGCGACGGCAGCCATGCGTTCGCGGCCACGCTCAAGAAGCACGATGAGCAGGTGCGGCGCTACCAGCTGCACGAGAACAACTGAAGCGAGGCGGACTTGGAGCGGGGCAGGTTCATCACGATCGAGGGCGGCGAGGGGGTCGGCAAGAGCACCGGGCTACCGCATCTGCGCGAGCGCCTCGAGCAGGCCGGAATCCGGGTAGAGCAGACGCGCGAGCCGGGCGGGACCGCGGTTGGCGAGCGGATCCGCGAACTGCTGCTCGACCGGCGCGTAGCGATGGGGGACGATTGCGAGCTGATGTTGGTGTTCGCGGCCCGCGCCGAGCATCTGGAGCGGGTAATCCGGCCCGCGCTGCAGCGCGGGGACTGGGTCCTTTGCGACCGGTTCACGGACGCCACCTATGCCTACCAGGGCGGGGGACGGGGTCTCCCCGCCGAGCGCATTGCGAGGCTGGAGGCCTGGGTGCACGGCGATCTGCAGCCCGACCTCACGCTGCTGCTGGACGCGCCGGTCGAGGTGGGCTTCACCCGGGCGCGCCGGCGCGGCAGCCTGAATCGTTTCGAGCGGGAACAGGTGGCGTTCTACCGGCGGGTTCGCCGGACCTATTTGCAGCGTGCGGCCGCGGACCCGGACCGGTTCCGGGTGATCGACGCGACCGGGGATCCTGACCAGGTCCAGAACGCCCTGGTGGAAGCGGTCCGGCCGCTGCTCGAGGAGCGTGTCCGATGACGGCCGGGGACACGCCGACGGCTCCGTATCCCTGGCAGCAGCGGGCATGGGAGTGGCTGCTGTCGGCACATGCAGGAGGCACCCTGTCGCACGCGTATCTATTGCAGGGGCCGGGCGGACTCGGCAAGCTCGATTTCGCGCGCCGTCTGGCGTGCGCAATCCTCTGCGAAGCGGAACCGGCGTCGTCCCCGTGCGGTAAGTGCCGGGCCTGCATCCAGTTCGCCGCCGGGAGTCATCCCGATTACCGCGAGAGCGCGCCCGAACAGGGCCGCAGTGCAATCCTGGTCGACCAGATCCGGGCACTGTCCGCGGAGCTGGCCTTGAGCAGCCGCTATGGCGGAGCCCGGATCGCGGTATTGCATCCCGCCGATGCGCTCAACGGCAATGCGGCCAACAGTCTGCTCAAGACCCTGGAGGAACCGGCGCCGGGTACCATCCTGCTGCTGGTTTCGGCCCGCCCGGCGATGCTGCCCGCGACAATTCGCAGTCGTTGCCAGCGGGTCGGATTCACGGCTCCCGGTCGAGACGAGGCGCTGGCCTGGATCGGCGAGCGCGCCCGGCGACAGGAAGCGGAGCTGGCGCTCGCGTTCACGGCCAACGCGCCGCTGCGGGCACTGGATCTCTGCGCGCAGGGCTTCAGCGAAGTGCATGAGGCCCTTTCCCGGGACATGCGCGAGCTCCTCGCGGGCCGCCGCGATCCGGTGCCACTGGCCGAGCAGTGGAGCGCCCGTGATCTCGAGTTGGCGCTGACATGGCTCTCGGGCTGGGCCATCGACCTGGCACGCCAGCGGGTGCGGGGCCCCGGCCAGGGGCGCGGACTGTGCCGACTGGACCAAGCGACGCTGGCGACGGTGGACGCGCGTCGACTTTTTGCTTACCTTGACACAGTGTATGATGCGCTCGCCGCTTTGCGCACGCCGCGCAACCGGCAGCAGCTGGCCGAAGCCCTGCTGCTGCCGTGGGCTGGCCCCGGCCACAAACCGCGGGCCCCGGCGCCGGGACTCGCCAGGGGGACGGGTTGACGCATGGTAAGCAAGCCGGGTTCGCCACAACAGGGCATCCTGACGCTCACGATCAAGGACAAGAGCGCGCTGTACGTCGCCTACATGCCCTTCGTGAAAAACGGCGGCCTGTTCATCCCCACGAACAAGTCCTACACGGTTGGCGACGAGGTCTTCATCCTGCTCACCCTGATGGACCAGGCCGAGCGCCTGCCGGTGGCCGGGCGCGTGATCTGGGTCACGCCCCGTGGTGCCCAGGGCAAGCGCACTGCGGGCATCGGTGTGCAGTTCAGCGCGCAGGACGGCGGCGACACCCAGAAGAAGATCGAGACCTATCTCGCCGGCGCGCTCAGCGCGGATCGGCCAACGCATACCATGTGAAAACAGAGTGTTAAGTTTTAGGTTTTAAGTTTTAAGTGAAGAGAGGGCGCGTTGCCCTCCGTCGGTTGTGTGCCCCTTGGGCAGCGCGTGTAACCCCGGCAGCGTTCGGGTCCGTGGACGGGCAGGGAGCGCTTGCTCCCTGCCCGTAACCTGCCTACAGGTCGGCGAATTCCTTCTTGCGCGGTCCCATGTAGCCGAACAGGTGGCCAGCCACCTTGCGCATCTGGATTTCCTCGGATCCTTCGGTGATGCGGTAACGCCGGTGGTGGCGGTAGATATGCTCGAAGGGCTTGTGCCGGGAGTAGCCGATGCCGCCGTGCACCTGCATGGCGCGATCGGCCGCCTCGCAGCATAGCCGGTTCGCCTGGTAGTTGCACATGGAGACCTTGTCGGACAGGCGCTCGGCCACCTCGCGCTGGTCCATCCGGTCCATCTCCCAGGCCGTCTTGCGGATCAGCAGGCGCAGCATCTCCGCCTGGGTGGCCAGCTCCACCAGCGGCCACTGGATCGCCTGGTTCTGGGCCAGCGCCTTGCCGAACGGCTTGCGCCTGCGGGCATAGCGCACGCTCTCCTCGATGCAGTAGGCGGCGGCACCGAGCGAGCCGGCCGCCTGCCGGATCCGGTTCTCGTGCATGAAGTGTTGCGCCAGCGCCAGGCCGCCGCCCTCGGGCCCGAACACCGCGGACTCCGGGACCCAGACGCCGGTGAAGCTCACCCGGGGATGGTCGGTGGGCATATTGAAAGTCCAGAGATACTCCTCGATCTTCACTCCAAGAGCGTCGGCGGGGACCAGAAAGCAGGTGATGCCGCGGGCGCTGCCATCCTCGCCGGACGTGCGGGCGAACAGGGCGCAATGGGTCGCCGCGTGCATGCCCGTAGTCCACATCTTCTCGCCGTCAATGCGCCAGCCCTTGCGCCCGTCACGTTCCTCGGGGGCCGCACGGGTCGCCATGTGGGTGGCATCCGAGCCGTGCTCCGGCTCGCTCAGCCCGAAGGTGATGCGACGGCTGCCGTCGAGGCTGCCGTTGATGAACTCGCGCTTCTGTTCGTCCGTGCCGAAGTCCCGGAGCATCAGCACCAGCGGATTGTTGCCGACGATGGAATGTTCGTTCTGCAGGTCGTTGTGCAGGCCCAGGCCACGGGCGGCGAGGTGTTCCCGGATCACCGCCATCCAGAGGTTCGAGCCGTCGCGTCCGCCGTACTCGCGCGGCAGGGCGAATCGAAGGTGCCCGGCCTCGTCGGCGCGGCGCCGGGCGTTGGCCAGCAGCGCCTCCCACTCGGGCCGGGGCAGTCCGCCGTTCTCGAAATCCGTGCGCGCCCATTCTCGCCGGTGGTCGAAAAACCGGATGTTGTCGTCCTGCTCCTCCAGCGGCCGGATCTGTTCCTCGATGAAGCGGTCCAGCTCGCCGAGGTAGTCGGCCAGCTCCTGCGGCAGTGTAAAGTCCACGTGATACCTCCTGCTTCTCGCCGTGCCCGGCACCCCGCCGGGCCATTGGAATTCGTCGCCGGGAGCCGCTCCCGGGGCCGCGGGGCGGGCAGACCACGGCAGTCGATTGTGCCGGGAAGCAGCATCCGGGGACAGGGGTGTGCGGTCGGCGGCGCCGGGCAACGCGCCAGCCCGGCGCCACGGGGGCTTTGCGCATTGTCCTGCGTGTGTGGGTCAAGGTATTGTAGCGGCGTGTCGACGCACGCGGCCGCGGGGCCCGTGCGCCGCAGGAGAGGGAGCTTGGACACGCCGGGGATTCGTGCCACATTCACGCGGCCCGTCAGGGCTGTGTTGCTCTACGTCGCCGTCGGCGGGGCGTGGATCCTGCTGTCGGACCGCGTGCTCGGTGCTGTCGGCCTGGATCCCCGCGTACTGCCTTGGGTACACACCCTCAAGGGCTGGACGTTCATCGCCGTGACGGCGGTGGTTCTGCTATGGGCGCTGTACCGCGAGCGGCGCGCGCTGGTACGGGCCGGGCGCGAGCTCGCAACCAGCGAGGAACGCTTTCAGCGCATGTTCCAGAACCTTACCGACGGCGTCCTGCTGACGATCCCCGGCGGCGACATCCTGGCGGCGAATGCCCAGGCCTGCCGACTGCTTGGGCGCCATGAGGGGGAGCTGCTGGCGCTCGGGATGGCCGGCCTGATCGGCCAGGTGGAAGGGGGACTGAACCGCGCCGACACCGGCTATCGCGGGCGCCTCCGTATCCGCCGTCCTGACGGCGGCTCGTCGCTGGTGGAGGTGCACACCAGCCGTTTCGGCAACCTGCGTGGCGAAGTCCGGGAGGTGGTGATCCTGCGGGATCTGTCCGAGCACGTGCGCGCGGAACAGCAGCTCAAGCTGGCCGTGCGCGCGCTGGACAGCACCAACGAGGGGGTGGCGATCCTCGATCAGCGCCGGCGCGTCCTGTCGGCCAATTCCGCTTTCCGCCGGATCACCGGCTATCAGAACCGGGAGCTGCTGGGGCGTCCGGCCGGAATGCTGCGATCCCCCCGCCAGGACTCAGCGACCTGGGAAGGCATCTGGCACGCCGTCGCCTCCGACGGCGTCTGGAGCGGCGACACCCCGATACGGGGTCACGGCGACGGCGCCCTAGCCGTACATCTCGACGTACGCTGCATCAGCGGGGATCAGCCGGGCCGGGACCCGCACTACGTCCTGGTGATCAGCGATGCGTCGGGACAGGGCGACTACCAGAGCCGCCTGGAGTACCTAGCCCACCACGATACGCTGACGGGGTTACCAAACCGGGAACATTTACAGGACCTCGCCCACCAGGCCGTGCGGCAGGCCGGGGAATCGGGCGGCACGGTCGCCATGCTGTTTCTGGACCTGGACAACTTCCGCGACGTCAACGACTCGCTCGGGCATCTGGTCGGGGACGAGTTGCTGCAGGAGGCGGCGAAGCGCCTGCGCAAGGGGCTGCGCGAAGACGACGTGGTCGCCCGGCTGGGCGGTGACGATTTCGTGGTGCTGCTGGACGCGCTGCGCCAGGGATCCGACGCGGCCATCGTCGCCCAGAAGCTGCTGCGGGAGCTCGCGCCGCCGTTCCGGGTCGCCGGGCACGAGCTGTTCATCTCCGCGAGCCTGGGGATCAGCTGCTATCCGGCGGACGCCGACGGCGCAGACACCCTGCTGCGCAACGCTGACGCCGCGATGCATCGGGCCAAGGAGCTCGGCCGCAACACCTATCAGTTCTATTCGGCCGGGATGGATACTCAGGCAATGGACTTCCTGGTGCTGACCAACCAGATGCGCCAAGCCTTCCAGAAGGACGAGTTTTTCCTCGAGTATCAGCCGGTGGTGAATCTCAAGGAACACCGGATCATCGGCTTCGAGGCACTGATCCGCTGGCGCCATCCGGAAATGGGCAGCATCCCGCCGGACCTGTTTGTGCACGCGGCGGAGAAGAGCGGGCTGATCGGCGCGCTGGGCGAGTGGGTATTGCACAACGCCTGCCAACAGGCGCGCCTGTGGCAGGATGCCGGCTTCCCCGCGACGCGCATGGCAGTGAACCTCGCGGCGCCCCAGTTCCGCAACCCCAAACTGGTGGAGGAGCTGACGCGGATCCTGGTGGATACGGGAATGCAGGCCCGCTATCTGGCGCTTGAGATCACCGAGACCATGTTTATGGAGAACCCGGAGCGCACCCGGGAGATTCTCACTGAACTCAGCGCCATGGGTATCGCCGTGGCGATCGACGACTTCGGCACGGGGTACTCGTCACTGAGCTATCTCAAGCACTTCCCGGTGGACTACCTCAAGATTGACCGCTCCTTCATACGGGGCGTCCCCGACGATCCCGACGACGTTGCCATCACGCAGGCGATCCTTGCGCTTGCCAACAGCCTCAATATCCGGGTCGTGGCCGAAGGCATCGAATCCGAGCGCCAGCGGCGCTTTCTGGTCGAGGCCGGCTGCCTGGAAGGACAGGGTTATCTGTTCAGCCGACCGCGCCAGGGCGCGGGCATGACTCAGGTGCTGGAACGGCATCACGCGTGAGCCGTCGCCGCGCGCATGGTCCAGTCCGCCGTCTGCCGCGCCTGTTCCGGCCCACCGCTGCCCGTGGACGGCATGCGCCTGGCCGGCCGGGGAGTATCGGCGCGGAGCCTGGGCAGGGCGGGTCTGCTATCGTTACGCTTGGCATCACTGCTGACCCGATTGGTTATTCCCAAGAGGCGGATGGTTCATGGACGTCGCGACGCTCGTCAGCTCGTTCGTCGCCCTGACCGGGTTCCTGCTGCTGAGCCTGGCGGCCGGGACGCCCGGTATGAAGTTTCAGCCCGGCAGCTGGTACGCAGAACTGGCCAAGCCGCCGTGGCTGCCTCCGGAATGGCTCTTCCCCCTAGTGTGGACGACGCTGTACATCATGATGGGTGTCGCGGCCTGGCTGGTCTGGCAGGCGGTAGGCTTCATCGTGGGTGGCCTGGTACTGGGCCTTTTCGTGCTGCAACTGGCGGCCAACGCCATGTGGTCGTGGATCTTCTTCGGCCGGCACCGGATCGGGCTGGCCCTGGTGGACGCCGTAGTGCTGTTGGTGCTGGTGGTTACGACCGCCACGGGCTTCTGGCACTACAGCCGGCCGGCGGGCGTGCTGATGTCGCCGTACGCCGCCTGGGTCGCGTTCGCGGTGCTACTGAACCTGTCCATCTGGCGCCGCAACAGGTGAACTGGCCCCGGGCGAGCCGGCAGAATCGCCGGGAGGAATCTTGAGACGCATCTGCGTATTCGCGGGCTCCCGAGCCGGCAATCCGCCGGCGCTGCGGCAGCGCGCCGCGGAGCTCGGCCGCTGCATTGCCGAGGCCGGTCACGGACTGGTCTACGGTGGCGGCGGGACCGGGCTCATGGGCGCGCTCGCTGACGGCGCCCTGGCGGCCGGCGGGCACGTGACCGGCGTGATCCCGGGGGCACTGGTGCGCCGGGAGGTGGCGCACCGGGACCTGTCGGAGCTGCGGGTGGTCGATTCGATGCACCAACGCAAGGCGCTCATGAGCGAGCTCGCCGGCGGCTTCATCGCGCTGCCCGGCGGACTGGGGACGCTGGAGGAGCTGTTCGAGGTCCTCACCTGGACCCAGCTCGGGCTGCATCGCAAGCCCTGCGGGCTGCTCAACGTGGAAGGCTACTACGACGCGCTGATCGCGTTCCTGGATCACGCGGTGGCACAGGGACTGCTGGATCAGGGGAATCGGCAGCTGCTGCTGGTCGACGACCGGCCGGCGTGCCTGCTCGAGACGCTGACGCGGACCTCGCTGCCGCCCGGCCACCGCTGGATCGGTCCCAGTCAGGCATGACCGGCCCGGCACCCGGGTGCCGGGCCTAGTACATCCTCCTCCGGAACATCCAGCCGGCCGTGGTGAGGGAGACCAGCCCGATTACGGCCATGGGCCAGAACTGCCGCAGCAGTAATGCCGGCGGCGCTGCCTCGAGGAATACTCCGCGCACCACGACCATGAAGTAGCGCAGGGGATTGAGCAGGGTCGCCAGCTGTATCGCCCGCGGCATGTTCTCGATCGGCGTCGCGAACCCGGACAGGATGACGGCCGGTACCATGAACAGGAACGCGCCCAGGAGAGCCTGTTGCAGGGTGGCGGAGATCGACGACAGGAACAGCCCCATGCCGACCGCCGCCAGCAGGTAGAGCAGGATCCCGGCGTACAGCAGAGGGAGGCTGCCGCGGAAGGGGACGTCGAACCAGTAGACCGCGACCAGGATGATCACCGCCGATTCCACCAGGCCGATGATGAAACCGGGCAGAGATTTGCCGACCAGGATCTCCACCGGCCGCATCGGCGTGACCAGGAGCTGGTCGAAGGTGCCCTGTTCGCGCTCCCGGGCCACCGACATGGCGGTCACCATCATGGTGGCCACCAGGATGAGCAGGCCCACGATCCCCGGCACGAAGAACCAGTGGCTGTCGAGGTTGGCATTGAACCAGGCACGGACCTCGAGACTGGCCGGAGGGGCGCGCTGCCCGTGCTGACGGGTCCAGTCCCGGTCGAACTGCTGCGTGATGCGCTGCATGCGCGCCAGGGCGATCGCGGCGGTATTGGAATTGCGGCCGTCGAGCAGGATCTGCACCGGGGCGGCGTGGTGCTGCAGGAGATCCCGGCTGAAGTCCGGCCCGAGGTGGAGCACGCCCAGAGCCCGCTTCTCGTCGATTACCCGCCGGACCTCGCGCTGATTCCGGACGTGGCTCACCACGGAGAAGTCCGGCGAGCCGGAGAAGCGGGCCACGAAGCTGCGGGCGATGCCTCCGCCGTCCTGGTCGTAGATCGCGATGCGCACGCGGTGGATGTCCATGTTGGCCGCGTAGCCGAACACCAGGGTCTGGATCAGCGGCGGCACGATCAGCGCCATGCGGCTGCGCCGGTCCTGCAGGAGGTTCCGGAACTCCTTCAGGGTCAGCGCGAGGATGCGTCGCAGCAGGCTCATCGGGCGGCCCCTAGTCCAGCCGCTTGTGCGAGCGGAGTGCGCTGAGCCCAAACAGCACGATTGCGATCAGCGCCAGCGCCAGCGCATCCATCGCCAGCACGCCGCGGACGTCCCCGGCGAGGAACACGCTGTGCAGCGCGTCCACGTAGTAGCGCGCCGGTACGATGCGTGTGATCGCACGCACCGCCAGCGGCATGCTGTGGATGTCGAACACGAACCCGGACAGCAGGAAGGCCGGCAGGAAGGTCACGATGATCGCGATCATGCCGGCCACGAACTGGTTCCGACTCAGGATCGAGATCAGCAGGCCCATGCCCAGCGCCACGAGCAGGAACAGCGCGGAGATTCCCAGAAGCACCCAGAACGAGCCCCGCAGCGGCACCTGGAACAGCCACAGAGCCATGGCGACGGAAAGCCCCAGCCCGCCCATCCCGAGGGCGAAGTAGGGGATCAGCTTGCCCAGCAGGATCTCGCTCATGGATACCGGCGTGACGATCAGGGCCTCCATGGTGCCGCGCTCCCACTCGCGCGCGACCACCAGCGCGGTCAGAAGAGCTCCGATCAGGGTCATGATGACCGCGATCAGGCCCGGCACGAGGTAATCGCGGCTGCGGGCGTTGGGGTTGAACCAGGTCCGGACGCGCAGGTCCACGGGCAGCGCGAGTGCAGCGCCCGCGGCGTGCGCCTGCTGCTGCAGCCAGGCGGCCCAGACTCCCTCGACGTAGCCCTGAATGAGCTGCGCCGTGTTGGTGTCCACGCCGTTCAGGACCAGCTGGATGCCGGCCCCGCCGGGCGCCTGCAGCCCCCGCGCGAAGTCACCCCGGACACGCACCAGCGCATCGACCCGGTGCCTGCGCAGCGCCTCGCGGGCGTGCTGCCAGGACGCGAAGTAGTACGGGGCGAAGGAAGGCGAGCCGAGAAAGCCCGCGGCGAACGCGCGCGAGGCCGTGTCCGGGTGCTCCAGGACCACGCCGACCGGCACGTTGCGGGAGTTGAGGGAGACCCCGTAGCCGAACAGGAACAACAGGAACACCGGCAGCACGAAGGCGATCGCCAGGCTGCTGGGGTCGCGTGCGACCTGCAGGAACTCCTTACGAATCAGGCCGCGCAGGCGGCGTCCCGGCGGGCGCATCATTGCGGCTGCGCCTCCACCAGGGCGATGAAGGCATCCTCCATGGTGCCGGCATCGGCGCGGCCGAGTGCCCGCCGCTTGATTTCGGTCGGGCTCCCCAGCGCCAGCAGGCCGCCGGCGAGCATGATCGCCAGGCGGTCACAGTAGTCGGCTTCCTCCATGAAGTGGGTCGTCACCATCACCGTGACACCACGCTCGGCCAGGGCGTTGATGCGTGACCAGAACTCCCGGCGCGCCAGCGGATCGACGCCGGAGGTCGGCTCGTCCAGGAACAGGATGTCGGGCTCGTGCAGCAGCGCCGCGCCCAGCGCCAGGCGTTGCTTGAATCCCAGGGGCAGGGTACCGCTCTCGCGGTCGCGGTACGGGCCCAGCTCGAACTGCTCCAGGACCCACTCGATGCGCTCGCGCCGCCGGCGGCCCGTGAGGTCGTAGGCGCTGGCGAAGAAGGCCAGATTCTGGGCCACGGAGAGGGCACCGTACAGGGCGAAGCGCTGCGCCACATAGCCGATCCGGGCACGGGCCCGGGCGCGGCCGCGGCGCAGGTCCACGCCGGCCACGCGCGCGCTGCCCCCGGACGCCGGCAGCAGCCCGCAGAGCATGCGGAAGGTGGTGGACTTGCCGGCTCCATTGGCGCCGAGCAGGCCGAAGACCTCGCCGCGCCGCACGTCGAAGCTGAGATCTCGGACCGCGTAAAAGTCCCCGAACCGCCGTGTCAGCCCATCCACCTCGATCAGCCGCACGTCGTTGCCGGATGTACCGGTGCCCGCCGGCTCGACGTGCGGGGTCTCCAGGCTCCGGCTGCCGTCGCCCCCGGGACGCAGCAGCGCCACGAATCCGTCCTCGAAGCGCGGCGCGGTCGGCCGGAAGATCACCTCCTTGTCGGGCACCACGGGCGCCGGACCTGCCCCGCGTGTGAGCACCCGCACCGATTCCCCCTGCAGCGTGGCGTCGATCACGCCCGGCAGGGCGGCCGCCTCGCGCCGGATCCGGCGGCGGTCCCGCGGCGCGGACCCCAGGAACACCCGACCCCGCAGCGGCTCGCTGAAGTGCCCGGGCGTGCCCTGGCCCAGCACCCGCCCCGCGCTGAGCAGGATCACCTCGTCGCAGCGCTCCGCCTCGTCCATGTACGCGGTGCTGAGCAGCACGCTGGTGCCGTGCTCTCGCACCAGCCGATAGACGATCTCCCACAGCTCACGACGGGATACCGGGTCAACGCCGACCGTGGGTTCGTCCAGCAGCAGCAGACGGGGCGGATCGACCAGCGTACAGGCAAGCCCCAGCTTCTGCTTCATGCCGCCCGAGAGGCGACCCGCCAGGCGGTCGCCGAAGGGGGCCAGGCCGGTCATGGCGGTGAGCTCGGCATACCGCTGCGGGCGGTCGGCCAGCGGAACGGAATGCAGGTCGGCGTAGAGATCGAGGTTCTCCTGGACGGTCAGGTCCTCGTACAGGCCGAAGCGCTGGGGCATGTAGCCGATCTCGGCCTGTGCGGCGAGCGGCTCCCGGCGCATGTCCCGGTCCAGGACGACCACCACACCTTCATCCGGCAGCAGCAGGCCGGCGACCAGGCGCATCAGGGTCGTCTTGCCCGCGCCGTCGGGACCGATCAGCCCGGTTACCTGCCCCGCAGCCGCGGCGAAGCTGACCTCGCGGACCGCGTGCAGGATCCTGGCGCCGGCACGGAAGGCACGGCTGACCCGTTCCAGCGAAATCACCGCCGCGGCGGGGGAGGTTTCGTCAGCGGGCATTTCGGTCCTGCCGACCATTGCAGGACGCGGATCCCGCGGTTCCGGGGCGCAGCGTGACCGTCACCGGCATTCCCAGCCTGAGCCCGTCGTGCGGGCCGCAGATATTCACCCGCAGCTCGTACACCAGGCTGGTGCGTACCTCCGGCGTCTCCACGGATTTCGGGGTGAACTCGGCCGTGGGCGAGATGTAGCCCACGACCCCCGCATAATGGCGATCAGGATACGAGTCGCTGGTCACCCGCGCCGCCATGCCGGGGTAGACGCGCCCCAGCGCGGCTTCATCGACGTAGGTCCGGGCCCACATGTCCCCGGTCAGCGCCAGGGTGTACACCGGCGTCTGCGCCGAAGCCATGTCGCCGACCTCGAGGATGCGGTTCTCGATCACGCCGTTTCCCGGCGAGCGCAGCGTGGCGTCCTTCAGGCGCTCGGCGGCGAGATCCATCTGCGCCTGGTACGCCTGCAGCCGGCTGCGTGCCGCGTCGATGTCCTCGCTGCGGGGGCCCGCGCGCAGCAGCTGCAGGGCCTGCCCGGCGGCATCCAGCCGCGCTTCTGCCGACTGTGCCGCGGCCCGGGCGTCATCGTACTCCTGGCGTGAGACCATGCCCTTGCGGAACAGCTTGCGGGTCCGCGTTTCCCGGAGCCGGGCGAGGCGGGCGCGGGCGCGGGCGGCACGTACGTCGGCCTCGGCCTTGTGGATCTCCTGCGGTCGGCTGCCGGCCTCGAGGGCTGCCAGAACGCTGCGCTGCGCCGCAACCTCGGCCCGGGCATAGGCAAGGTTGCTCTTGAGCTCCGCGGTGTCCTGGCGGGCGAGCATCTGGCCCCGGCGCACCCGGTCCCCCTCGCGCACGTTCAGCTCGACGATCCGCTCCGGGCCCTTGAACGCCAGCTGGACCTGCCGGATGTCCATGTTCCCGTAGAGCGTCAGGTCCCCGCGACCGGCGCCGTTCCGATGCCACCAGGCCCAGCCGCCGGCGGCGCCCGCCGCCGCAACGATGAGGGCCGCGAGGACGAGGGCGGCGGTCCGCTTTCTATGCATCATGCAGTTGGTCCCGAGAGCCAGGCCGGGGCAGGGCGCCCCGGCAGAACAGCTGCGTGTTGTGTACCACCAGCCGTTCCAGCGTCGACTGATCCATGTCTATTCCCGGTGCATCCCGGACGACGGGCAGGGCGATGAACGGATATACCGCCAGGCTCAGTCGAGATCCCCGCGAAGCTCCCCCCGCGCGATCCCCTCGCGCGGCCACGGAACCAGCAGCCCACCCGTCGCCGGCCGTGCAAAGCGCTGATCGCAGACACGCAACGAGCTCATCCTGTTTCGGGAAATGCCTCGTACCTCGTTGTGCCCACGCCACACAGGAGCCGACGCCGCCGCCTCGGCCAGGCACCCGGCTTGCGGGAAACCGGCTGGTGTGCGCTCGTGTAGGTGGGCCGGCTCGATCCGGGCCGGGCCCGACACCTGGACAACCCGCGGCAAGCCGAAGGCAGCGATGCATGCGCCGGCCACGGACGCCACGCTGCGGCGGTGATTGCGGAGCGCAGCGCTTGCGGGCACGGCCTGCGCGAATCCAGGCATGCGGCACGGGCAACCCAGGGAAACGACCCGGGGGTACCGCCGGACGCGGGCGGTGCGCGCGCGGCCACGTCTGGAGAGCGCCTGGTGGTGGGCGTCTCGTAGTGCGCATAATGTATATTATGTCAAATACCATGTATCCCCCGCACCGTCCGGATCCGGGAGCCAGCGGCGCGACCCGCGCGGGGCCCCTTCCCGGACGCACGAAGGCCGGGACAAGCCCGGCCTTCGTCCCCTTTCCAGGCCAGCCCTAGCGCAAGACCACCAGTCCGCCGTCACCGTCCGCCACGTACACGCGGCCGTTGGCGATGGCGGTGGATGCTGCCTCGCCGACCGTGTCGTGGTACTGGAGCAGCTTGGGATTGGCGGGATCGCTCCAGTCCAGCTTGATCACGCCGCCGTCGCTGTAGGCAACGTAGAGCAGCAGCCTGGATTTGGCCAGCTGGTAGACGTCGCCCGCGGCATTGCGGATCGGGGTGTTGGCCGGGAAGTACTGCGCGGTCATGTACTGCGCGCCGCCCGGGTTGTCTTCGTAACCGGGGACCTGCTGGAGCTGGAAGCGGCCCACGGCGACCGGCCGGTGGTCCACGCCGGTGTGCTCGTCGAACAGCTTGGTCGGATCGACTCCGGCGGGCACGGGTGCCACCAGGTCCGGGAGGCGGTAGGCCACCATGCCGAAGCTGTCGTAGGTGAAGTACGCGTAGTCGCCCACGACCTTGACGTCGACCGATCTTCCGTCCGCGTTTCCGATGTGGATGCCCTCGTCGGCCTCCTCTTCGATCTTGATCGGCTGAAAGGTCTTCACCAGGGTCATGCCGGGCACCAAGCCCTTCTCGAGCAGGTCGGTCATGTCGACCACGGAGATCCCCGAGCTTCCGGCGGCCACGATGGCGTACTTCCGGCCGGTGCGGGAGTCGGCCCATAGGGTGACCGCGGTGGCCCGGCCGAGCGAGGGCTTGCTCTTGGCGCTGCCGATGTTGGCGACCACGTGGTTTCCCGCGGTCGGATCCGCATGCCGGTCGTAGACCGTCAGGCCATTGCTGCCGTCGGCCACGATCGCGTACTTCGCGGTGAAGGCCACGCCGTAGGCGTGATCCTGCCCATTGATGCCGCCCAGGTTCCCGGTACCCTCCGAGCTGTGCTCGAAGATGCCCGAGGGCGTGGTTTTCAGCAGCGCGGGTGCGCCGACACGCGCCTGGCCCGCCCTCACTGCGCCGACGTCCACGCGGCGGAGGCCCAGGCTCTGGGTCAGCACGTAGGCCTCGCCGGGATCGCCGTCGAACGCGACGCCGTAGGCGTGCGGCGTCGGGAGGATGGTTTCGCCCGAGGTGCTGACCTCCGGGTACTCGTCCTGGAGGGTGTTGGCGACCAGGTGGATGGCATCGGTGGCATGGCCCTCGCCGTCGGCGATGCGCCACACGCTCATGCCGTGGGGTCCGTCCGAGACGTACAGGAAGGGTCCCGATACCGTCACCCCCGCGGTGTGACCGATGGCGATGTCCTGCGAGGCGGCGCCGTCCACCGTCGCCCCGACCTCGTGCGTGCTCACGAACACCGCGGGAACCCCGAACCGGTTCTGCATGGGCGTCGCCTGGTCCAGGCTCTCGATGTCGACGAAGTTGACGCCACCCGCACCGTCTGCCTGCACGACGTCGACCTGGCCGACCGCGCCGGGATTCCGCTTCGGCATCAGCATCAGCGCTCCCCCGTGGCCGCTGAGCTCGCCGGTCGCCAGCGCGATCGGACCGCCCTGCGCATAGAGGAAGTCCGGCAGGGACTCTTCCTCGGTCGGGTCATGGGGGGCCATGTTGTACGAGGTGACGAACTCGTAGTCGGGCCAGAACGGGACGCTGGGCTGGGTGTCGTTGTTGTAGGAGCCCGCGCCGTTGGGTCCGTGCCAGGTGTCCGGGTGGCTGGCATCGTTGACCACCACCAGGCCGGCGAAATGATCCGAGTAGTAGACCTTGTCGGCCGTCGTGTCGACCTTCACGGCCACGACCCCGGCCTCCTTGAGCATGCCCGAGCCGAAATGCGGGAACAGGCTCTTGGACTGCTGGCCGGTGGGCTCGTCGGGCCCGTGCGCGGGTACCGCCGGTACGTAGCCCAGGTACTGGGGACCGGCCGGGTTGGTGATGTTCACGGCCACCAGGCCGCCCAGGGAGTACGCGACGTAGGCGATGGTCTCGCTCCCCTGGCCCTGAGGGACCGTCTGCAGGTCGACCGCGCGCGCGGTGTAGTAGTACTGCCCGTAGCGGTCGAAGTCCGCCCAGGGCGTGGCACCGGGCGCACCGTTGTGCCAAATCTCCTTGATCTCGTAGTTGGCCTGCTGGTAGGTGGGCATGCCGGTCACCGGATCGATCCACGACGGATCATGCACCGCGGTCTTCGGGTCCATGCCCTGGAACCAGTCCTCGGTCATTCCGGTGTCGGTGTACAGGTTGTAGCCGCCCAGGCGCTGCAGCGTTGGCGGGTCGTACACGCCGAGGCCCAGCGCTCCCAAGGCCGCGTAGAGCTTGCCGTCATAGAGCCGAAGGCTCTGCGGGCCGCCCCAGGGATTCTCGCCGGCGTACTGGAGCGTGTAGACCTCGTTCACGCTCCCGTCGGCGTTGGCGACCTTCAGCGTCCCGTCGGCCTCGGTCACGGGCGTCGGCAACAGGTTGGCAAGGGCGGTCCTGTGGATCCCGTAGGCGCTGTCCGCGATCCAGAGGCTGGTGCCGTCCGTGACCATGTCCGTGACCGGGCCGTCCGTTCCGCTGATGGTCACGTCGCTGACGATGTCGCCGCCGCCCTCGGCGTAGCTGATGCCGCCCTGCTCGTAGTTCACCTTGACCGTACTCACCAGGCTCATCGCCGCCGGGTCCGTGACGTTCACCACTCCGATGCCGTGGTCCCCCATGGAGAGCAGCGCGTACTCCACGTTGTCGTAGTTGACCAGGGTGACGTGCCTGACCATGCCCGGGACGGTGATCTCGTGCACCGCACCCTTGCTCGTCCCGACGGGCGTCGCGGCGAGGCGGTTGGCCATGTTGTAGAAAGCCCATTGCGTGCCGTCGGTCGCGTCGAAGCTCGCGACGGCCGTCGTCCCGCCTCCGTCCTGTGCCGCCACCGTGCCGAGGTTCGATTCGATGATGGTCTGGGGAACCTGGACTTCGGAGGTGCTCCACGGGCAGCCGCTCAACCCGAGCCCGACTGCCAGGACAACTCCCGCGATTCCCGTCCGCGTCCCGAGTTTCGCCGCGAACCGTACTTCCTTGCGTCCCATCGCGCTGTCTCCGGCTTCCCCGTCGGGCACGTGACCGGGCCCTTCCCGGAACTTGGCCGCACCCAACCTCATTAGGCATCGCTAACACTACGAGGAAGCCGGGATCGCACGTTGACGCCGATCAACGCCGCTGGCGGCCTCTCCCGGCGGCCGAGCCGCGGCATGGCAGAACTGTGACGTGGGTCACAAGCCGACCGGGTGTCGGCGATCCCGCCGTGTGCGGGGTGATGGGAAAAACGGGCTGTAGCGGGAGCACACGCCATGCCCCTGCCCGCCCTGATCGGCTCACCCGGCCCGACCTGCGGATCCCGCCCCGGTCCAGGGCGTGCGATTCGCGCGTCGCGCCGGCCTCCTTCTTGCCGTCACGCCCGGGCCACGGCATAGGCAGAGCAAGGCGGACAGGGATGACCCAGGTCAACGCCGTCATGCGCTGCCAGAGCTATCAAGAAGCGGAGGCGTCGATTACCGAGCACCGCGATGGACGGAGACGGTGATCCGGGAAATGCAGGCCGCCCACTGCGGAGCGGGCTTCGTCTGTTCCTGTGCGGCGACGTCATGACCGGGCGCGGCATCGACCAGGTACTGCCCCATCCGTGCGGGCCGGGACTTTACGAGCCCTACGTGCATGACGCCCGGCGCTACCTGGAGCTCGCCGAAGAGGTGAATGGCGCGATCCCGCGCCCGGCAGGCTTCGACTACGTCTGGGGCGACGCCCTGGCCGAGCTGGAGGCGCGCCGGCCCGATGCCCGCATCATCAACCTCGAGACCAGCGTGACCACCAGCTCCCGCCCCTGGCCCAAGAGCATCAACTACCGCATGCATCCGCGCAACCTCGCCTGCCTCGCGGCGGCGGGGATCGACGCCTGCGCGCTGGCCAACAACCACGTCCTCGACTGGGGGCGGCAGGGGCTCTGCGAGACCCTGAACGTCCTGGAGGCCGCGCACATCGCAAGCGCGGGAGCGGGAGCCAACGCCCGTGACGCCATGACACCGGCCGCCGTGCCGCTGGACCGAAAAGCGCGTCTGCTGCTGTTCTCGGCGGCCACGGGAGACAGCGGCGTCCCCCGCGACTGGGGTGCGCGGGCGCACCGGGTGGGGGTCAACCGGTTGCCCGATCTTTCCGAGCGCACCGTCGACCGACTCGCCCGCCACGTCGAAGCCTGCCGGCGCCCCGGCGACCGGGTGGTGTTTTCGCTGCACTGGGGCGGCAACTGGGGCTTCCGCGTCCTGCCGGAGCAGCGGCGTTTCGCCCACTCGCTGGTGGAGCGCGCAGGCGTCGATGTGGTGCACGGCCACTCCTCGCACCACGTCAAGGGCCTGGAGGTTCACCGCGGGCGCCTGATCCTCTATGGCTGCGGCGACCTGGTCAACGACTACGAGGGCATCGGCGGCTACGCACACTACCGGGGTGATCTCCGGCTGATGTATTTCCCCCTGCTCGACCGCCGCGACGGATCACTGCTGGAGCTGTCCCTGGTGCCGACCCGGATGCGCCGATTCCGCATCGAGCGCGCACCGGATCGGGACCGTGAGTGGCTGCTGAACACCCTGCGGCGCGAGTGCGCCCGGCTGGACTCGGCCACGCCCGAGCCGGCGGCGGACGGAGCGCTGCGACTGGTGCCGTGAGCGCCGGTCAGGAGCCGGTGGTGCGGTCGGGCTCGCTGGCCTGGGCGGTGGCCGTCGGTGGCAGGTGCAGGATCTGTCCCACGCGGATGGTGGAGTCGTCGAGGCCGTTGTACGTCTTCAGCGCCCGGGTCGTAACGCCGTGGTCGTGGGCGATGCCAGAGAGGGTGTCACCACGCTGCACCACGTAGCGATCCCCAGCCGGCCCCTGGAAGCGCTGCGGGGCGAAGCTGTGCAGGTAGTGCATGATGCCGCGATAGATCGCGTCGGCCAGTTCGGCCCGGAAATGCCGGCGGTGCAGCTCGCGCGCCTGGTGCGGATTGGACAGGAACGCCGCCTCGCACAGCACCGAGGGGATCAGCGGGTCCCGGAGCACGGCGAAGTTCGCGTGCTGCACCTTGTGGTCATAGACCGGCTCGACCTTTCCGAACTGCCCGATGATCTCGTGCGCGAGATTGTCGGCGGCGTCGATCGAGGAAGACTGCAGCAGGTCGGTGAGCACCACGTTGACCTGGTGGCTCTTGGAGAACTTGATTCCGGCCACGTCCCGGTCGGAGGAGTTCTCCACCCGCGCCAGCTGGGCCGCCTCGGCGTCACTGGCGCCGTGCTCGGAAAGCGCGTAACAAGTGCCGCCGTCGACCCGGGGGTTGTGCGGATAGGCGTTCATGTGGATCGAAACGAACAGCGCCGCGTGGTGCTTCTGCGCCTCGATCACCCGGCGCGTCAGGCTCACGTAACGATCGTCACGCCGGGTCAGGAATGCGCGCACATGGCCCGTGCGGTTCAACCGCTCGGCGACCATGCGCCCGATCGCCAGGGTCACGGTCTTTTCGTGCAGCCCGTGGGGGCCCGTGGTACCAGGGTCGCGCCCGCCGTGTCCGGGATCGATGGCAACCACCAGCGGCCCCGTGCGGGCATGCGCCGCGGCGGTCCGCACCGGCCGCGGCGAGCTCTTCCGGCGGCTTTGCTTGCCCGACCCGGTGAGCGTGATGACCAGGCGCTCGCGGCCGTGGGCTCCCGGGCGGCGCTGCACGTCGACCTTCGCCGGGCCGGCGAGATCGAACACCACGCGCAGCGTCCCGTCCTTGTGCCGCGCCATCCGGATATCGCGTACCGCACCGCCCGCCGGTGGTGCCAGCTCCTCATGCGCGGGACGGGTGTCGCTCAGATCCACGACCAGGCGTGGCGGGCTCTTCAGCGTGAAGTAATGGAATTTCGTCTGCCGGCTCAGGGAGAGTACTACGTGGCCGCCACCGGCGTCCGAGAACAGATCGATGCCGGTCAGTCGGGCTACGCCGGCCCGGGCGCTGCCCGGGAGAGCCATGCAGAGCAGCAGGAACCAGGCTGTCGTTGTGTACCGTGCAACGCCTCTCAAGTGCATGCCCCGTGCCGCCGCCGGACCCGTCCGGCCGTCCGGTAACCCGGCAAGCGTACCTGCATCGGTGCCACGATACAAGAACCGTACAAGAATGTCTCACACGGCACCCGGCCCCCGCTCCGTCACGCGGTCTGCTCCGTCTGCCGGACGACGCAGTAGATCGACCCGCAGCGGCTGACTGAAGCACGCACCGTCCGGGCCCCAGTGCGCTTCGAAGCGCTCCCGGACCGCTTGGCGCAGGTCCGGGGAGAGTTCGTGGCGGGTATGTGTGACCTGCAGCACGGCCACGTCGAACTCGGCGAAGTCCGCGAACCGCACCGGCACGCGGAAAAACCGTTCCTCCACCAGTTCGAAGCGCCCCGATTCGATGCTCCGCCGCATGGCCTCGAAGGCGTCCCGCCGCACCCCCTCCTCATCGTGAAACAGGCGCAGGATCTCATTGAACGCCCCGGCGAACACGGGCTCGGACAGGTACACCAGTCCCCCCGGACGCAGCACCCGGTGAATCTCGCCCAGTGCCTGGTCCAGTGACTCCCCCGGGATGTGATGCAGCGACTTGAACATCAGCACGATGTCAAAGCTCGCGTCCGGCTCATCGATCACCTCCGCGCCGCCCAACCGGAAGGTCACGCGCGGCAGTGCCGGTCCGGCCATGTTCGCGCGCTGCTGGATCTCGTCGACCTCGCAGGCGACGATCTCGGCCACCCGTCCCGACTCGGCGATGGCCCGGGTGTGGACCGCCTTGCCGCAACCCAGCTCCAGCACCCGCGCCCCGTCCAGGGGCAGCATGGCCTGGTAGACCTCGCGCTCGTCGGGCACCAGCTTGCCCGCCTCCGCACCTTTCGACAGCTGCATCGCCCTGCCCTCCTCTCGCTCAGCTCCGGGCGGAATTATCGTCCGGGAGGGATTATCGCATGCCGGGGGCCGTATGACGCCCCCTTCCCTCTTGTACAGCATTTATACATTCGCGTAACATACTGAAAATACGGAATGTACAATGAATGTACAACTAGCGTTGCACGGGTTCTCTCCCGTCGCTTCCAGGTCGGTGCGGACAAGGGCTCCGCGCCGCGCCCGGCCGGCCCCGTCCGTTTTCGGCTCCCCTGCGGGGCCGTGTATACTCGGAACGTGCCCCGCCGGAGTGGCGGAACCGGTAGACGCATGGCGCTTAAAACGCTATGGGCTTTGCCCGTGTGGGTTCGACTCCCACCTCCGGCACCACAATCCGGCCGTACCCGGCAGCATAGTCTTCCCCGGGGCGCGGCCGGCCGCGACAGACCCGCTGCGACTTAACCGGAGTGAGACACAAGTGACCCGTTCAGGAAGGCGATGGCTGATCGGCAGCGCGTTCGCCGTCTGCCTCGGGCTGGCCGGTGTGATCGGCTGGATGCTGGGGATCATTTCCACGATGCAGAGCCGGGGGCAGTCGACGCTTCCCGTGGTCGGAACCGCGCCAAGCTATCGCGGTCTCACCAACCAGCTAGGCAACAAGGTGAGCTCCGACCAGTTCCGCGGCAAGGTACGGGTGGTAACGTTCCTGTTCCCCTACTGCACCACGTACTGCCCGCTGATCGCAGCCCACCTGGTCGGGTTCGAGAACCTGCTGCGCAGCTCGGGCCTGCAGAACCGGGTCCAGATCGTAGCGTTCGATGTCGACCCCGCCGACACCGGACCGAAGCAGATGCGGGCTTTTCTCAAGGAATACGGCTGGAACCCCTCCAACCTCCACTGGCAGTATCTGACCGGCAAGCCCGCCACGATCAAGCACGTGGTGCGTGACGGCTACCACATTGACTACCGCAAGGTGTCGCTGAAGCAGGAAGCCCAGGAGACCGGGCCCGAGCAGACTCCTCAGCCGACCGTGGTCAATCCCCTGGCGCAGAAGGTCAAACCCGACTATGACATCAGCCACAACGACGGACTGATTATCGTCGACCGGCAGGGCCGCATCCGGAAGATCTACACCAGGCGGACACGGTCTCCATCCGCCAGCTGCTGCACACGATCAAGCCCCTGCTGAAGGAGCACGGACGCCGATGACAGCACCCGCGACATGCACCCGGCGACGCCGGCTGTGGCCGAGGGCTCTCATTGCGTTCGCGGCCGCGCTCGCGGCCGGCGGCCTCGCCTGGGGCTCCAGGCCGGCTGCGATTGAACCGATCGAGCCCCTCAGGGGTCCGGTATGGACGATGTGGGATCACTCCGGCGCCACGCTCTTCGTCCTGGTCGGCTGCGTGCTCACGCTGTGGATCTACCTGCGCGGCGTGCGATGGCGCCGCCGACGGGGACACGCGGTGTCGCTGTGGCGCCTCGCCTCGTACGTCACGGGCATCGTGCTCACCTACCTGATTCTGGAAAGCCCGTTTGACGCGCTCTCCGACCACATCTTCTGGATCCACCGCGTCCAGCACGTCGCGCTGCACCACTGGATTCCCATGCTGCTGGCCCTATCGGCGCCGATCCCGGAGCTGGTCACCGGCCTTCCCGGCTGGGCGCGTCGCCACATGCTCCAGCCGATCCTGCGCAGCCGCGGCGTCCGGGGCACCTGGGAGTTCATCCAGCATCCGGTGGTCGCCCCGATCCTGTTCGTGGGGCTGATCTATTTCTGGCTCATACCGCCGATCTTCGACTACGCCACCGTCAACGAGACGGTGCACGAGATCATGCACTTCTCGATGCTGCTCGAGGGTATCCCCTTCTGGTGGCTGATGCTGGACCCGAAGCCCGGCCGGGTCAGGTATGGCAGGCGGATGATCATCCTGTGGGCCGTGATGGTGCCGCAGATGCTCATCGGGGCCTACATCACCTTCAGCTACAGCGTCCTCTATCCGGTCTACGCCACGCTCGACAAGGGCTGGGTTGGCAGCTACCTGTTCGACCAGCACCTCGGTGGCTTGGTGGTCTGGATCCCCGCCAGCATGATGAGCGCCGTCGCGGCCTTCCTGGTGCTGGTATTCTGGACGCGCCGGGAACGGGAGACGGGCGGCTGGCCGGAGCCGACGGTGCTGGAAATGGCGAGCGAGGTTGTGTGAGTCCGTCCGAATGGCGGCGACCGGCCCCTTCCTGCGGCGTCCCCTCCCGACCTTCCTCCGCCAAGGTTTCGGCTGGTTCCGACGAGGCCGTTGTGACTACTACCGGCACTAGCCGCCGGCGGCCGCGGTCTCGGCGCTCTGGAAACCGGCAACCAGCTTGTCGAAGAGCAACCCGTAAGCAAGCATCAGCGGGATAGAGACCACCGCGTCCGCGGCCATCAGTCCCTGCCAGAAGAACACGTCCCCGCGGATCAGTTCCGTCGGTACGCCGAAACTGATGGTCATCGCCGACGAAGACGTGACGAAAGTGGCCGCATAGATGTAGTCGCTAAGCTGTAGCGAAAACGCAAAGACGATGCAGGCGGCGATCCCCGGCAGGGTCAACGGCAGAACGATTCGCAGGAAGGCCCGGAACCGGCTGCAGCCGTCGATCATCGCCGCCTCGTCGAGCTCCCGCGGGACCGAACGGAAGAATCCCAGCAGTAGCCAGGTGCAGAACGGCACGGTAATGGTCGGATAGACGATCGCCAGTCCCCAGATGGTGTTGGCCAGGCCCAGGAAGCTCACCAGCTGGTACATGGGCAGGAACAGCAGGCTGGGCGGGATCAGGTACACCAGGAACAGCACCATCCCGGAACGCTCGCCCCAGTGCCCGGTGAGGCGCGCGAGCGCATAGGCGGCGGGCACCGCCAGCAGGATCGTGATTCCGACCACGCAGCCGCCGATGATCGCGGAGTTCAGCACGAACGTCGGGAAGTGCGTCTGCGTGAACAGGTAGATCGCGTGCGACAGCGTCGGTCCCGGATGATACAGGAAGGGATTGTGGCCGGTGCTGTACAGGTCCGAGCTCTTCTTGAAGATACTGATCACCATCCAGATGCCCGGAAAGATGGCGAACAGCGAGCACAGGAAAAGCCCCAGGTAGAAGCTGCCGGTACGGAGGATGCGGGCCATCGGGGGTCAGTCCTCCCGCGACCGGTAGGCGAAGTGCAGAGCGAAGACGGCGACCGCCAGCAGCACCGGCAGCAGGAACAGCGCGACCGCTGCGCCCGCCCCGAGATCACCGCCGTTGATGCCCTGCAGGAACGCCCAGTACGGGAGCACCTGGGTCGAGTTGCCGGGCCCGCCCGAGGTGAGAAGGTTCACGATGGCCATGTCGCCGAACACCAGCAGGCCGGTGAACAGCACCGCCACGATGAGCACCGGCGTCAGAGCCGGGATGGTGATGCGGAACAGCGTCCGGAACAGGCCCGCGCCGTCGATCTCAGCCTGGTCGAACAGCTCCTGCGGAATGGACAGCCGCCCCGCCAGCACGATGATCACCGCCAGCGGCAGCATCCGCCACACGTTCAGGGCGATGATTGAGGCCAGCGCGAGGCCGGTCCGTCCCAGGTAGTAGAAATGCATCGACGGCCCGAAGATCCCCCCGGGCCCCAGGACATGGATCTGCCGGAAAATCCAGTCCAGCGGACTGAACTGCGAGTCCAGCAGCCACAGCCAGGCGATGGCGGCCAGCGCGACAGGCATCGCCCAGGGCAGGATCAGCAGGGTCTGCACGAGGCGCTTGAAGCGGAACGGGCGCGCCAGCAGCTCCACCTCGATGGTCGCGAGCACCAGCAGCACCGCCAGCGTGACGAACGTCACCAGCAGGCTGTTCTCCAGGCCGGTGAGGAACTGCGGCTGGTGAATGACCTCGATGAAGTTGTGCAGCCCGACGAAGTGGTGGATCGTGGGATTGCCCACCGTGGCGTTGCTAAAGCTCAGCAGCACCGCGAGCACGAAGGGCACGCCGATGAACGCCACGATGTAGACGATCGCCGGGCCCAGCATGACCCAGCCGAGACGCCGGTCATGGTCGGCGACCGACGCCCACAGCTGCCGCAGGCCGCCGTTCACTGGGGTGCTCCCTGCCCGGTCCCGGAACTCATTCGATCAGGCGCTCGCTCTGCTTGTCGAAGTGCTTGACATGGCGCCGCTCGGCGACGAACTCGTACCGGTCCCCGAGTTTCACGGCTTCCCCGACATCGGGTGGGAGTCTGACCACGATGCGCCCGCCGTCCCCGTCCTCCTCGACGCCGTAGGCCAGCCACTCCGAGCCCAGGAATTCCAGCTGGCCGACATGCAGTCCCAGGTCGATACCGGCGTCGGTGAAATCGGCACGATCCTTCGGCACGAGGTGCTCGGCACGCACACCCACGATGGTCTCCCCCCGCTCGATGAGGTTCATCGGCGGATTGCCGATGAAGCTCGCCACGAACAGGTCCGCCGGCCTGGCGTACAGCTCTTCCGGCGTGCCGACCTGGCGGATGCGGCCGTCTTTCATCACCACGACGCGGTCGCCGAGTCCGAGCGCTTCCAGCTGGTCGTGCGTCACGTAGAGCGTCGTGATCCCGGTACGCCGCTGGAGATCCCGCAACTCCGCCCGGGCCACGTTGCGGACCTGCGCATCGAGCGCGCTCAGGGGCTCGTCGAACAGGAACAGCTCCGGATCACGCACCAGCGCGCGGGCCAGAGCGACGCGCTGGCTTTCCCCTCCGGAAAGCCGCGTGGTCCTGCGATCCAGGAGATGATCGATGCGCAGCATCGACACCGCCCAGTTGATCCGCTCCTCCCACGTTTCCCGCGGAACCCTGCGGGACTTGAGCGGAAAGACGATGTTCTCGCGCACCGTCATCTGCGGATAGAGGGCGTGGCTCTGGAAAACCATCGCCACGTTCCGGTGCCTCGGCGGGATCCCGACCACGGACTGGCCGTCGATGAGAATGTCCCCGGAGCTCGGCTGCTCGAGCCCGGCGACCATCCTCATGAGCGTGGTCTTTCCCGACCCGGAAGCCCCGAGGAGGGCGAGAAGCTCGCCCTCCTCGAGCGCCAGGTCTATGCCGTCAACTGCGTGGATCCTTCCATAGTGCTTGGTGACATTCCGGATTTCCAGGACGGCCATCTATCGCTCAGCCTTGTCTGAATTTCGGGTAAGTCTAGCCTACTGGCCGCCCAGGACATACCCCTTCTTCCGCCATTTCGCGAAGATCTTCTTCATCTGCGCCGTGGTGTCCTTGACCGCGGCTTCCGGGGACTTCTTGCCCTGGGCCACCTCCGCCATCATGGCCGACAGCAGATGCTCGTGATAGATCTCGCTGATCGCGGGGTTGGCATAGCCCGGGTATCCGAGCCAGGCAGTCCATTTCGGCGCGCTACGCAACACCTCCAGCTTGTTCGGCGGCTGCGAGCCGAACGGGTCGTGGTCCAGCCAGCCGCCCTTCTCCGTCAGCTGCGGGACCTGGCTCGGGAACGCCGGGAAATTGTAGAGCTTGCTGTTGTAGGTGGCGTTGCTGTAGTTCGCCTCCAGATCCAGCATGAACTTCTCGGCCGCCTCCTTGGTGTTCTTGTTGGTCACGTACTTCGGCATGACGTAGATGAAGTAGACGTGCGCGGTCTGGTGGACCTGCCCGCCGGGCCCCTTGAGCCCCGGACGGAAGCCGGTGTCGTTCGCGACGTCGGGGTGCACCTGCTGCGCGCTGCGGAAGAACGAGATCGAGTTCTGGATATAGGAAGCCTGGCCGGCGATGTACACCTGGTTGTTGGAGGCCGCGTTCCAGGTGAACACCTCGGGCGTCTGCGCGCTCTTGTGGAACTCCTTGACGAACTTCACCGCCTTGAGCACCTGCGGCGAATCGAACACGACCTGGCCCTTCCGGTTCTGGATCGAACCGCCGAACGACCAGATCACGCTCCGGGCGAAGTATTCCGCGTCGATCTCCGGCGCCATACCGCCGCCGGAGGGGATGCCGTGCTTCTTGTAGATCGCGGTGGCACCCTTGAGCAAGTCGTTGTAGGTAATGGGACCGTGCGGGTATCCGGCGTCCTTCCACAGTGAAACCCGGTAGTCGCCCGGGTCGGGCACCCAGCCGTGGCAGAACCCGTACCACTCCTTCTTGATCGGCAGATAGCTCGAGTGCTTGCACACGGAGGTCCGTTTCCCGAACGCCGCGGCGGCCGCCTTGTTCACCTTGTTCAACGGCTGCAGGCCCTCGATGAACGCCGAAGGCGGCGCGAGCATTTCGAACAGCGTCGAGCCCTTCTTCGCGGCTATGGCGGACGACAGCGAGGACGCGAGATCGGCCAGGTTGATGTGGTTGACCGTCACGTCGACGTTGTTCGCCTTGCCCCACTCCTGCGCGTACTTGTCGAACCACTT
>Ga0102953_1000444_pt1 | contig 28800 bp, 26 predicted proteins | sample SalPon2A_C_D2_MG_FD_78509 | JGI IMG/M metagenome (GOLD analysis project Ga0102953, IMG submission 78509) | Soil microbial communities from South San Francisco under conditions of wetland restoration - Salt Pond MetaG R2A_C_D2_MG | ecosystem: Environmental > Terrestrial > Soil > Wetlands | place... | reverse complement strand
GTGACGATCACGCTCACGAACAAGTCGACCGACAAGGACCATGAACTCCTCATGGGCAAGGACGTCAACTACTCCACCGACAGCTTCGGCAACAAGTATCCCGACGGCTGGCAGACCCCGCTGTTCACCGACCTCAGCCAGGTCACCTTCGTCAAGGGCGACGGCATCGCCGAGCTGCGCGCAGACGGCCCCGGCACCGTGGCGCTCATCCCCAAGGGCGGCACCGTGACCTACACCTTCAAGGTCCCGAACAAGCCGGGTCAGTGGCAGTTCGGCTGCTTCGAGGAGAACGGCTCCCACTTCGGGGACCACAACATGAAGGGCACGATCACCATCGTCCAGTAGGGACGGCGTCCCGTCGTTGTTGGCGCGCGCCTCGACCGGCGCGCGCCAACAGCACTCGCCAACCGCATTCGCGAAGGGAGCGTTGACCCTTGCGGGATCTTCCGATTCTGGCAGTCTTGTGGGTCGTCCTCAGTGCCATAGGTGAGTGGGTCATCCAGATCCTGGTCGACCACTGGCCGCTGATCGCGTCGGCGCAAGGTGAGGAGACGAAGTTCGCTTTCGTCTTCCTGTTCCGTGTAGGCGCGGTCGTGTTCATCGGCCTGACACTCGTCATCGTCTACTCGATGATTCGCTGGAGGGTCCCCGAGGACGACGTGCGCGACAGCGCGCATCAGTACCGGTCCAGCTGGAGCTTCGTGGTGCCCTGGATCGTCGTCACCACGCTGATGAACGGATTCTTCATCATCCATCCGGGCATCACCGGCCTCGCGAACATCTGGGGCATGGCGGTCGCTGCCGCCAGGAACCCCAACACCATCGAGGTCGACGTCAACTGCAAGCAATGGAGCTGGAGCTTCGACTACCCCAAACTCGGTATCTTTAATCAGTCCACGCTGGTACTGCCGGTGGACACGCCGGTCAAGTTCGTATTGCACTCCGAGGACGTGATCCATTCGTTCTGGGTGCCTTCCTTCGGCATCAAGAAGGACGTGATCCCGGGCGAGGAGCGCGTGCTCTACATCACGCCCAACAAGATCACCTCGACCAAGGACAACCTGCTCACGCGCGTCCAGTGCGCCGAGCTGTGTGGGTCCGGCCATTCGACGATGCGTGCCGTCGTGCAGGTCGAGTCGAAGAACGACTTCCAAAGCTGGGCGCAGCAGAACGGGACCTCGTCGCTCCGTTCGGCCGGCGCCGGGATCGGAGCGGGCTGATGCGGCACATACCGTGCACCGAGCTCCCGGTGGCCGATGAGACCGTAGGGAGGCGCGTCGCATGAGCGCGCATACGGCCGCCAGGCGGGCGAACTTCTTCGAGATCATCTGGCCGATCGCCCGCGCCACCATCTTCGCCGGCGCCGGCTACGCCATCGGCGCCTTCGGGGTCGCCGCCATCCGTGGCGGCACCTGGATGGACCAGGTCAGCATCGTCTTCGGCTTCGTCATCGGCCTTGCGGGCTGGCTGCTGGGGGGCGGCGCGTTCGAGGCGTGGGTCCGCCCGTGGTTCGGTTACGAGAACAACTGGAACGAGGGCCACGGCATCACCCGCTTCTTCCGCTACAACACCGACCACAAGGTGATCGGCGTTCAGTACATGTGGGCCGCGGGCTTCGCGTTCCTCGCCGCGGGATTGGTCGCGATGGGCATGCGGGCGGAGCTCTTCACGCCGCAGCTCGACTTCTTCACCAACCGCACCTGGTACAACACCGCCGTCAGCATCCACGGCTCGCTGATGCTCTTCAGCGTGTCGGTGGTCGCCATCGTCGGCGGCTTCGGCAACTACTTCGTGCCCCTGTTGGTGGGCGCCGACGACATGGTGTTCCCGCAGGTGAACGGCATCAGCTGGTGGTTCGTGCTCCCCGGCATCGCCGCCTTGCTCCTCAGCCCTCTGCTGGGCGGGTTCGAGACCGGATGGACGGGCTACGCGCCGCTCGCCACCACCGACGAGGCGGGGCAGCTCTTCTACTACCTAGGAGTGTTCTCGCTAGGCGTCTCGTCCATGCTGACCGGGGTGAACGTCATCGCGACCGCGGTCTACATGCGCGCGCCGGGGCTCACCTGGAACCGGCTGCCGATGTTCGTGTGGGCGATGATCGTGACCTCCGTGCTCAACGTGATGTGGGTGCCGGTCATCGGCGTCAACATGATGATGGGCGTCATGGATCGCGTGGTCCCCACGGCGTTCTTCGGCGCGAAGGGGTTCCCGCTGTTGTGGCAGGACCTCTTCTGGCTGTTCGGCCACCCAGAGGTGTACATCATCATGTTGACGGCGTGGGGCCTGTGGCTCGAGATCATACCGGTCTTCAGCCGCAAGACGCTCTTCGCCTACCGCTGGGCCGTCATCGGCTTCATCGTCATCGCGCTGCTTTCCGGCACGGTGTGGGTGCACCACATGTTCACGGCGGTCTCGGAAGCGCGGCTGATCCCCTTCATGACGAACACGGAGGTCATCTCCATCCCGACGGGGTTCATCTACCTGTCGGTGATAGGGACGCTCTTCCAAGGCAGGATACGTCTGACCACGCCGATGCTGTTCGCGCTGTTCAGCGCGCTGAACTTCCTGATCGGCGGCGGTACGGGCATCTTCCTGGCCGACGTGCCGTCGGACTTCCAGCTTCAGGACACCTTCTTCGTGGTTGCGCACTTCCACTACACCATCCTGGGCGGCATGATCTTCGCCTGGTTCGCGGGTCTCTACTACTGGTTCCCGAAGTTCTCGGGCCGCATGTACAACGAGTTCTGGGGCAAGTTCAGCGCTTGGTGGATGATGGTCTTCTTCAACCTGACCTTCTTCACCATGTTCATCTCGGGCATCAACGGCATGAACCGCCGCATCGCCACCTACCTGCCGGACCTGACGCGCCTGAACGAGTTCACGTCGATCATGGGGTTCCTCTTCGGGGTGGGCTTCTTCGTGCCCCTCATCAACTTCCTGGTGTCGGCCTACGTGGGCAGGCGCGCGCCTGCCAACCCCTGGGGCGGCAAGACGCTCGAGTGGGCCACCACCTCGCCGCCGCCGCATGAGAACTTCGAGACCATCCCCGTGGTCCGGGAGGACTTCTACCGTTACGGGGACGTCACCGAGCCCGAGATGGGCCTGTTCCCGAATCCGACGCTAGGCTCGCAGCAGCACACGACGGGAGATGATTGAGCGTGCCGGCACCGGTCACCTTCGAGAAGCTGACTGCTCGTCAGATCCGCATGTACTGGGGCGGGTTCTGGCTGATCGTACTGAGCGAGACGATGATCTTCGTGACGGTGTTCGCCGTCCGATTCCTGATGGCGTACGCCGACGTCTCGCCCGACGTCAACCGGCTCCTCGGCGGCCTCATCACGCTGATCTTCGTTGTCAGCGTGGTGCCTGCTGCGAGCGCGGTGCGCGAGATCCGGCAGGGTCGAAACGACACGGCGTCCCGGTCGCTGATGGCGACGGCGCTGTTGGGCATGCTCGCTTTCGCGGGCGTGATCGTCGACCTGTTCACCGTTCACCTCGCCGCCGGCTCGCGCTACGGGGAGTCCTACTTCCTCGCGACCGGGTACCACGCGCTCCACATCTTCATCGGTCTCATCGTGCTGCTCGCGTTGTATTCCTCGGCACGCAGGAACCGCTTCAGCGTGGACAATCATTGGAGCGTAGAGGCCGGAGCCGTCTTCTGGTACTTCGTGGTCGTCATGTACGTGGTGCTATACGGCATCTTGTTCTGGGTGTGAGGGAGCGTCGCTCATGGTTCCTTACGTAGACTTCCAGTTCGTCCTTCCCAAGACGGTCGGGTTGGCCATGTGGTGGTGGTTCGGCTGGCTGCTCCTCGGTTCGGTCAGCGTCTACCTGCTCTTCAGCTGGTGGTACAACCGCGCCGCGGTTCGCGAAGACGAGTTCGACGCCGCAGGCGGGCCCGAGAACGCGTTGCATGCCGCACCTTCGCACGGCCACGGCGGCCACGAGGGGTCGAACGGAGCGACCTGAGGGTCCCAGGAGGCCCTAGAAACGCCCTTGACGACGCCGCTGGTGCTTGACGCGCCAGCGGCGTTCTGTTAGCGTGGGTCGCAACAGTTGATGCGTGTAGGCTCTGTGTGCAACATCATGCGCGGCTGGCCGCCGCCGAAGGAGACCCGATGCCAGCGCAGACACTCCGGTTCCTCTGCCCCAACGGACACCTGGGATTCGCGCCCCTGAAGACGGGGAGCTTCCGCCTCGGCGTCGAGACCCGCCCCGACTTCATCCTTGCCGATTCGGGCAGCGACGACATCGGGCCCGGCCCGCTCGGAAGCGACACCTCCACCAGTCCCCGGGAGTGGCAACGGCACGACCTCGAGCACATGCTGCTGGCCGCGCGGGAGCTCGGCGTGCCGATGATCATCGGCTCCGCAGGCGACACCGGCACCAACAGCCGCGTCGATCTCTACGTGGAGATGATCCGCGAGATCGCCACCAAGCATCGGCTGCCCCCCTTCAAGATCGGCTGGTTCTACTCGGAGATGGCGCCCACCCTGCTTCGCGAGAAGCTCGCCGGCGGTGAGGTGATCTCCGGACTGGACGGGCGCCCCGACCTCACCGCGGAGGAGTTGGCGGCCACCGACCGCATCGTCGCCGTCGCCGGTGTCCACCCCTACGAGGCACTCCTCGATCGCGGCGCCGACGTCATCATCGGGGGGCGCAGCAGCGACAGCGTGATCTTCGCCGCGCCGGCCGTACGCGCCGGCTACCCCGAGGCGCTGGCGTACTACCTGGGCAAGGTGCTGGAGTGCGCGTCGTTCAACGCCGAGCCGTACGGCGGCAAGGAGACGGTCATCGGCGAGATCTCCATGGACGACGTCAAGGTGACGGCGATGCATCCGGAACAGCGCTGCACGGTCGCTTCCGTCGCCGGGCACGCCATGTACGAGCGGTCCAATCCGTTCTACGAGCACGTCGCCGGTGGCACGCTCGATATGACGCACTGCGTCTACGAGCAGCTGACGGAGAAGACGACCCGCATCACGGGCCCGACGTTCACGCGCTCGCAGGGCGTTCGCGTGAAGCTCGAAGGGGCCGGCAAGGTCGGCGAGCGCTACGTGGGTTTCGTGGGCATCCGAGACCCGTACACAGTGGCCCACGTCGACGAGGTGATCGGCTGGGCGCGGCAGCAGGTGCGCGAGCGGTTCGGCGAGGACGGCTACGAGCTCCATTACCAGGTGTACGGCCGGAACGGCGTCATGGGGGACCGCGACCCCCTCAAGGAGCGGCCCGGCCACGAGGTGGGCGTGCTGGTGTTCGGCGTCGCGCCGACCCGCGAGATGGCCGAGGAGGTGGCGATCACGGGAACCCGGCAGATGTTCTACGCGCGGCTGCCGAACGTCAAAGGCACCGCCGGCGGCGTGGCCTTCCCCTTGGACGAGGTGGTGGCGGCCAGCCCCGCCTACCGGTGGACGCTCAACCACACGATGCGGGTGGACGATCCGCTGGAGCTGTTCCCGTTGCACGTGGACGAGGTGCGGCCGTGAGCGCGGGCACCAGCAAGACGCTGGGGGAGCTCGCCAAGACCGTTCGCAGCAAGAACGCGGGCGTCGACAAGATCACCTTCGACGTCATCTTCCGTGAACGCGAGACCTACGAGCTGGTGAAGCGGAGCGGCGTACTGACGCGCGCCACGGTGGCCGCCCTCTACAAGGTCCCGGAGGAGCGCATCTCCGACTTCGTGACCTTCGACCCCGCCTACGCGATCAAGTTCACGCTCTACCGGGAGAGGCCGAGCGGCAGCCCCGGCGATGCCGACATCTTCGGCGCGCAGCAGTACGCACCTCTGCTGGACGTCGAGGTGCCGTCGGGGTGACCGCGGGCTAGGATGGCCTTCATGGACGACATGACCGCACTGCGGTCGCGCTTGGAGCAGCGTTCCAGCGACTTCTCGCCCGCCGAGGCTCGGCTCGCCAGCGACCTGCTGGAGCATCCCGATGAGTGGGGCTACCTGGCCAGCACCCAGCTCGCGACCCGGCTCAAGGTGCATCGCTCAACCATCGTGCGTTTCGCCCAGAGTGCGGGCTACAAGGGCTTCCCGGAGCTGCAGGCGGCGGCCCGGGCGTCCTACCTGCACTCCATGTCGTCGGCGCCCGAGCTGGTCCTGATGGACTCCCACGACGGGGGTGGGGCGCTCGTCGGGGACATCTTCCAGCGCGAGCTGGCCAACCTCCAGCAGAGCTACCTCAATCTGTCGGTCACCGCCTTGGAGGAGACTGCCCGAGCGATCGCGGGTGCGCGGCGTGTGCTGATCTTCGGGCGGCGCTTCAGCTACCCGATCGCACTGTACTTGAGCCTGGCGCTCCGCGCCATGCGCAGCAACGTCGAGCTCGCTCCCGAGCAAGGGGGAACCTCGATCGACCAGCTCTTCGACCTGGGCGAGGACGACTACGCCTTGGTGGTGTCCATGCGGCGTTACTCGCAGGAGGTGCAGCGCGTCTTGCGTTACCTCTCGGGCCGTGCCGTGCCACACACCCTCCTCACCGACACGAGCCCCGCCAATGACTTCCCGGCCTCGGCCCGCGTGCTCCGTGCCCACATCGGCGGGGCAGGGGTGCTCGACTCCTATACCGCCTTCACCAGCGTCGGCCACGCGCTCCTGAGCCTGGTGGCGACCGCCCTGCCGGAAGCGGAGGCGCGCCTGGCGGAAGCCGAGAGCCTGTGGCGCCGCTTCAGCAAGGACTGAGCGCACCGCCGCCAGCGACGATCAGGTGGCTCTGCGCGATCGGCGACCGGGCGCGCTCAGCGGCGGCGGTGGTCGCCGGCGGTCTGCACGAGCCAGGCGAAGGGCGTCTTGAAGCCGGGCTCGGCGGCCGCCAGCCATTCGGGGTGGAACTGTGTCCCCAGCACCCGGCCGTCGACCGCCTCGATGGCTTCGACCAGCCCGTCCTCGGAGAAGGCCACCGCCCGGAACCCGGCCGGCACAGTGTCCACCGCCTGGCGATGGAAGCTGTTGACGCCCGCCACCGGGGGCAGCCCACGTCCCAGGATGCCGGCCGCGTCGAAGCGAACGTCGTGGGTGGGGGTCGCGGGGACTTCGGTCTGGTAGTGGCGTCCGCGGTACTCCGGGAGCCGTTCGAGGTTCGGGATGAGACCGCCCCCGGCAGCCTCCGCCAGCGTCTGCATCCCCCGGCAGATTCCGAGCATCGGCGTCGACGCCTCACGGGCCGCTTGGGCGAGGGCCACCTCGTAGTCGTAGCGCTCGGGGTTGGTCTCGCGCAGGCTGGGCGCGACGTCCCCGGCGAAACTCTGCGCCGGGAGGTTGCCGCCGCCGCTGAACAGGATCCCGTCGATCGCGTCCAGGACGTCGGTTGCAGCGGCCGCGAGGTCGGACCTGGTGGGTACCAGCAGGGGCAGTCCGCCGGCGTCGAGCACGGCCCGGACGTACTGCCCGGTTAGGGCGTAGTGCGCCTCGTGGTGGCCCTCACGCGCCAGCTCCACGTACGTATGGACGGTGATGCCGATACGCGGTCTCACGCTCTGGTCCGCTCCCTTCCCCTGCCAGGCCTCACGAGCTCACCCTACGGTGCGGGTCGAGGACCTCCTGCAACCGTTCGCCGAGCAGGTTGATGGCCAGGACCAGCACGAGCAGGGCGATGCCGGGGATGGTGCTCACCCACCAGGCGATGAACAGGACGTTGCGGCCCTCGGCCACCATCGAGCCCCAGGCGGGGATGCTCGGCGGGATCCCCACGCCGAGGAACGACAGCGAGGCTTCGAGCACCATGAAGTACCCGACGCGCAGGGTGCCCAGCACCATGATCGACGGCACGATGTTCGGCAGCAGCTCGCGGAGCAGCGTACGCCCGCGTCGCTGGCCCAGGGCGCGGGCGGCCTCGACGTACTCGGTGGCGCTCTGCGCCAGCGCCTCGCCCCGCGCCAGGCGGTAGAACTCGACCCATCCCTTGAGCGAGAGCGCCCAGATCAAGTTCCAGAATCCAGGCCCGAGGAAGGCCATCATGGCGATGGCGAAGATCAAGTAGGGGAAGGCCTGCAGGAGCTCGGTCAGACGTGCCGTGACGTTGTCGAACGGCCCGCGTACGAAGCCTGCGAAGGCGCCGAGCAAGGTTCCGAAGAGCGACGTGATGGTGACGGTGAGGAACCCCACCAGCAGGCTCACGCGGGCGCCGAAGAGGGTGCGCGAGAAGGTGTCGCGGCCGAGCGCGTCCGTGCCGAACCAGTGGTGGGCGCTGGGCGGCGTGAGGCGTGCGGCGAGGTCGGTCGCGCCGGGCGCGTAGGGCGCCAGCAAAGGCGCCAGCACCGCGACCAGGACGTAGGCCGTGACGATCGAGCCCGCGATCCAGCCGACAGGGCGACGCAGCAGCCGCCTCACCACGTTCCGGCCCGCCGTCAGCGCGCTGGCGGCCCGGTAGGCGGCGCCGCCGTTTGCGATGGCGCGCTCAGACCGCATCTCGGTGCTCACGGACCCTTACGAGAGGCGCTGTCATAGCACGATGCGCGGGTTCAGGAACGTGTAGATGACGTCGACCAGAAGATTGACCCCGACGTAGGTGATGGCGTAGAGCATCACCGCTCCCTGGACCACCACGTAGTCCCTGGCGAAGATGGAGTTGACCACCAGGCGTCCCACGCCCGGCCACGCGAAGATGGTCTCCACGATCATGTTGCCCCCGAGGAGCTCGCCGACCTGCAGACCCGCAACGGTGACAGCCGGGATGAGCGCGTTTCGCAGCGCGTGCTTCACGATGACGGCGGCTTCGCGCACGCCCTTCGCGCGGGCCGTGGTTACGTACTGACGGTGGAGGGCTTCGATCATGGACGACCGCACCACCCGGGCGAGCACGGCGGCGAACACCACCCCGAGCGTCAACGCGGGAAGGACGAGGTGCCTGACGGCGTCCCCGAACGCCCGAAGGTCCCCCGCCAGGAGCGTGTCGATCAACATGAAGCCCGTGCGCTTGTCGACGAGCAGCGTCGAGCTGATGCGGCCGGAGGTGGGAAGCAGGTGGGCCTCGACGGCGAACAGTAGGATGAGCAGCAGCCCGAACCAGAACGACGGCATGCTGATGCCCAGGAGGGCTCCCGACAGGACCGCGCGGTCCAACCAGGTTCCCTGGTAGATGGCGCTGAGGACCCCCACCGGCAGCGCGATGAGGAGGGCCACCAGCACGGTGGCGAAGGTCAGCTCGATGGTCGCGGGAAGGGCATTGCCGATCAGGCTGGCGACCGCCTCGTTCTTCACGATGGAGGTCCCCAGCTGGCCGTGCGAGAGCTGGCCGAAGAAGTGCACCAGCTGGGCGCCGATCGGCTGATCGAGGTTGAGCTGGTGTCGAAGCTCGGCGATCTGTTGCTTGCTTACCTGCGTGTCCCCGAGCATGATCTCGACCGGGTCTCCGGGCAGGAAGCGCAGGAAGAGGAACGCGAGCACAGCCACTCCGAGGGCCACCGGCAGTGCCGCGAGCAAGCGTTGGAGGATCTTCAGCAGCCGCATGGGCTCTCCCGTGAGAGGGTTCCGGCCTCTATCTCACCACACCGGCGACAGTGGGCGCGCCGGTTCCCGACCGACGCGCCCACCCGTTGTGCCTGACGTTACTGCCCGTCGTAGCCGGCCTGCTGCAGGAGCTCCTTGGCTCGTGCGGGGTCGTACGGATACGGCTCGAGCGAGGCGTCGTAGCCGAACCCGCTCGGCAGGAAGGCGGTGGGGAGACGCTGCGCGTAGCCGTGATAGATGTTGTCGAGGATGCTGCCCCAGTCCACGGCCAGGTTGAGCGCCTGACGCACGCGGACGTCGTCGAAGGGGGCGACCTTGTTGTTGAGCTCGATCTGGTAGGCGCGCGTGCCTTCCGCGGTCTTGACGTCGACGTTAGGCGCACTCTGCAGGCGGCCGACGAGATCCGGCGGCACCGCCTGGATGATCTGGACCTCGCCCGAGAGCAGGGCGGCCACCCGCGTGGAGGGCTCTGGCATCATGCGGAACACGACCTGCTGCACCTTGGCGGGGCCGGCCCAGTAGTTATCGTAGCGCGTGAGGACGATCTGGGCGTCGAGGCTGCCCCGGTCGAACTTGAACGGCCCGCTCCCGATGGGCGCCTTCTTGAAGCCCTCGACCCCGACCTTCTCCATGTACGCTTGCGGGACGATCTGGAAGTGAACCAGCGCCTGCAGCAGCAGCGATTCGGGGAAGGGGTCCTTGTACACGAAGCGGACGTGGGTGGCGTCCAGCTTCTCCACGTGGTCGAGGGGGCCGAGCAGGCCGGCGCGCGGGCTGGTGTCGCCGTTCACCGCGCCCGGCGTGAGGATGCGGTGAAAGGTGTAGACGACGTCGTCGGCCGTGAGCGGATCGCCGTTCTGGAAGGTGACGCCACCATGGAGCGTGAAGTCGAAGGTCCTGTCGTCGACCTTCGACCAGGAGGTCGCGAGCTGCGGAACGACGTCGCCGGACGGCGTGTGCGTCACGAGGGAGTCGAACATGTTGCGCAGCACGGCCTCGGTATCGCGGTCGCGATACATGGCGGGGTCGAAGGTGACGATCTGGTCGGTGCGCATGCCCATGACGATGGCGTTCCCGCCCTGCACGCTGGCGTCCACCATCGATTCGCTGTTGTCGGCCGCGGGTTCCCACCCCTGCACCGCGGACGAGGACGCTTCGATGTTCTTGAGGACGTAGCCGAAGATCCACGGAGCGTCACTGAAGATCTGCTGCTGGGCGTCCTTGTAGGCCGCCGCACGCGGCGCGTCCGACGTCGTCGTGGAGGCGATCTGGAAGTCCTCGTCGACCTGCGCGTTGCCGTAGAAGGAGTAGTTGCCGCGCCCGCCGGTGGTCAGCTTGGGGACCCCGAGGTCGAACGGGTCGAAGTAGGCGCTGCCCCAGTCCGTGGTGTACGCCTGACGGCTGCCGGCTTTGATGGCGTCGAGCAGCACGCCGCTCTTCCACACCCGTACCTGGACGTCGACCCCGATCTGCTGGAGCTGCGAAGCGATCGCCTGCGCCTCGTCGGCGCGGTTGTCGGTCGTGTCCAGCACGAACGAGAGCTTCTTGGCACTCGCGACCCCCACGAGAAGCGCCAACACGATGATTCCGAGCCACTTCCACCGACGCATGCACTACCTCCTAGTGGGTCGCGAGACGGCAATCGCCGTTCTCACCAGATGTTGCAGACGCGTCATTCTTACACTGTCTGTTGTCGTTAGCCTACCGACGCGGCATGGTCTTGTCAACCGCAGGGCTGCGCGGCCGGGGGTGCACCGCGGCGGCGGCACGCGGGTGCTCGGGGGGCAGGGGTGTCGCAGCTCGAGGTCGTGAACGTTTGATAAGACCACTTATCAAATATTTGTGTCCCTGCCACAACGCTCGCACGACCGCGCACCCCGGCACGCTCCCACCCCCGTACGCCAGCAGCCCCCGATCATGGGGCGCTCTCGGGCGATGACGCCTCGCCGTCGTGACGATTTGATAATGCGGCACACCACAAGGGCCCTGGAAGCCCGAGCGGCGGACCGGGCAGACCCGACCCCCGAGCTCACCGCCGGGCGGGTGGCGCGTGCGCGTCACACCACCGCGGTCGAACACGCTCACGCAGCGCGAAGGGTCAGGGGCCGACCGCGCGGCGAGGATCCCCGCCGGCGGGCGCGCCTCGAGGCGCCCCTGCGGTGACGGCCTCGGCCTCGATCTCAACGAGCCAGCCCGCGTCCAGCAAGCCGGCGACGACCACGAAAGAACTCGCGGGCCTCACCAGCTCGAACGCCTCGGCATGGGCCCGCGCGACGCCTTCCCACGCCCGCCGATCGCTCAGGTAGACGCGCGTACGCACCACCTCACCGAGCGCGGACCCGACGTCATCGAGCGCGCGCTCGATGATCGCCAGGCACCTCCGGGCCTGGCCGTAGGCGTCCCCCGGAGCAACGACCGACCCGTCCTCGCCGACGGGAGCCGTCCCGGAGACGAGCACACGCTCCCCGATCCGCACCGCGCGGGAGAAGCCGATGGTCTCTTCGTACGGCGACCCCGATGACACACGCATGCGCTCCATGGCAGGTGCTCCTCTCACGCTTGCAGAGTTGGCCTCGCAACCCGATGGTAGCGCGGCGCACGGTGCGCTCGCCGCGCCGCGACGTCCGGTCGAGCCCGTTGACACGCCGTCCGTGAACGCCCTAGACTCGGGCAGAGGTCCGACCATACAACCATTGACCCGCAGCCGCGGCGCGGCCGCCGGCCGGAGGTGACGGCCGCTAGGAGGTGTCAGCATCGACACGCCGCACACCATCAAGCGACACAAGGTCTCCGATGGCGTCCGCGACGCCCTGCTCGCGATGATCCGCGACGGCGAGCTCGCCGAGGGCACCCGGCTCGCGCCCGAGCGCGAGTTGGCGGCCGACTTCGGGGTCTCGCGGACCACCTTGCGCGACGCCATCCGCGAGCTCGAGCTGCTCGGCTACCTGGACGTGCGACAGGGAGACGGCACCGTGGTCCGGCGCCCCGATGCGGCGGCGCTGGCAACCCCCTTCCTGGGGCTCTTGCGCGGCCAACCGCAGTTGGGCGAGGACCTCATCGCCTTCAGGCGCATGCTCGAGCCCGAGCTGGCGGCGCTGGCCGCCTCGCGCTGCGACGAAGCCGACGCGGCGGCACTGGAGCGCTCCCTTGCGCGCCAGTCCCGCCGCGTGGCTTCGGGCGGCGGCCTGCAGAACGAGGACCTCTCGTTCCACCGGCTGGTCGCCCGCATGGCCGGCAACGCCACCGTGCTCCACGTGCTCCACATGCTGCAGTCGCTGCTGCGTGAGCTGCGCGTCCACCTGCTCGCAGGCGACCACCCCGAACGCGATCTCGCGCAACACACCGCCATCGCCGAGGCCATCATCGGCGGCGATGCCGGCCTGGCGCGCCGGAGCATGATCGCCCACCTCGACGCCGTCGAGCGGGGCATCGTTCGCGATGCCCCGGCCGCCGACGGCGGGCCGCCGTGAGGCGCGCGACGCGGCGCGGTCCGCCCGCGCCCCCGCGGTACCGCCACTCCGGCGCGGCCGTGCGATGATCGTTGCGACCACCCGCGGCCGCTCCCCGCGTGCCGCGAGGCTTCCACGCCGGGCCGAGCGCGCCGGAGCGGTCGCGCTTGGTGGTAACGCGTGACGCCGCGCGCCCACGACCCTCAGGAGGGAGACCCCATGGAGCCACTCTTCGACCCCCGCCTCCCCTACCCGTCGCTCCGGCAGCCCGTGCTGGCGGACGCGGTCGTGGCGACCTCGCAGCCGCTGGCAGCCGCTGCCGGCGTGCGGATGTTGGATCTCGGCGGCAACGCCGTCGACGCGGCCATCGCGACCGCGATGACCCTCACCGTCGTCGAGCCCACCTCCAACGGGCTCGGATCGGACGCCTTCGCGCTCGTTTGGGACGGCACCGAGCTAACGGGGTTGAACGCCTCCGGACGCTCTCCGGCAGCGCTCTCACCGGAGCGCTTCGCAGGCGCACAACGCGTCCCCGAGCGCGGCTGGGACGGGGTCACCGTGCCGGGCGCGGTGTCGGCGTGGATCGCCCTGTGGCGACGCTTCGGCTCGCTGCCCTTGGAGACCCTGGTCGAGCCCGCCGTTCGCTACGCCGAGGAGGGCTACCGCGTGGGTCCGATGACCTCGCGCGGCTGGGCGCGGGCAGCCGACACCTTGGCCGAGCAGCCCGGCTTCGCCCAGGCGTTCCTTCCCGCGGGCCGGGCCCCGCAGGCGGGCGAGCGCTTCCGCTTCCCGGACGCCGCCGCGACCCTGCGCCGCATCGCCGAGACCGAGGGTGAGGCCTTCTACCGCGGCGACCTGGCCGAGCGCATGGCGGCCTTCGCGCGGGAGACCGGCGGGCTGCTCACCGAGGCCGACCTGGCCGACCACGAGCCCATGTGGACGCCCTCCATCGAGCGCCCCTTCGCGGGCGCCGAGGTGCACGAGCTCCCCCCGAACGGGCAGGGCATCGCCGCCTTGATGGCATTGGGACTGCTCGAGCACACGCCCATCGCCGAGCTCGATCCGGACTCCGCCGACGCGCTCCACCTCGAGATCGAGGCGATGAAGCTCGCCTTCGCCGACCTCTACCGCCACGTCGCCGATCCGGAGAGCATGCAGGTGCGTCCGGCCGATCTGCTCGACGACGCCTACCTGGCAGAGCGGGCGAAGCGCATCGACCCCGCCGCGGCGGCGAAGCCGGAGCCGGGCGTTCCCGGCCGAGGCGGCACCGTGTACCTCTGCACCGCCGATGCCGACGGCCGGATGGTCTCGTTCATCCAGTCGAACTTCATGGGCTTCGGTTCGGGCGTCGTCGTCCCCGGCACCGGCATCAGCCTCCAGAACCGTGGCGCGGGCTTCGTGCTCGAGCCCGGCCACCCCAACGTGGTGGCCGGCGGCAAACGGCCCTTCCACACCATCATCCCAGGGTTCGTCACGCGCGGGGGACAAGCGCTCGCCGCCTTCGGGGTGATGGGCGGCGCCATGCAGGCGCAGGGCCACCTGCAGGTGATGCTGCGGACGCTCCTCTACGGTCAGAACCCGCAGGCCGCCATCGACGCGCCGCGCTGGCAGGTGCTTCCCGACGGCGCGACGATCGCTATCGAGCGCGGTTTCGAGGCTTCCGTCTACCACGACCTGGAGGAGCGCGGTCACGTCGTGCTCCGCGACCGCAGGTTGGCGTCGGGCGAGCGCTTCTTCGGTGGCGGCCAGGTGGCCTGGCGGCTCGAAGGCGGCGCCTACCTGGGCGCCAGCGACCCGCGGCGCGAGGGGCAGGCTTTGGGTCGCTGAGCGGGGTACCGGGGCCTGCTAGGCTGAACGCGAGACGCTCGCGGCCCGTACGGCGAGGAACAACGCGCCGGCGAGTGCTCTGGAGGCGCCATGGCCAGCCTGGACGTACCCGAGATCCCCCGTACCCAAGGCGTAGCGCTCGCCGCCTTGGACAGCGCGGTCATCGTCGTCGACATGCAGAACGACTTCGCGCATCCGGACGGCGCGCTCTTCGGGGAGGACGCTCGGAGCGCGATCCCCGTGATCGGGGCACTGCTCGAGCGGGCGCGCGCGGCGGGCGTGCCGGTCTTCTATACCCAGGACTGGCACCAGCAGGACGATCCCGAGTTCGCCATATGGGGCGAACACGCGCGCGCCGACACGTGGGGCGCGCGCATCGTCGAGGAGCTCACGCCCCAGGCGGACGACGTCCGTGTCCGCAAGCTGCGCTACGACGCCTTCTACGGAACCTCGCTCGACCACCTGTTGCGCCTGCGCCGCACCCGCCACGTCCTCATCGTCGGGACGGTGGCGAACATCTGCGTGCTCCACACCGCCGGCTCCGCGGCCCTGCGCTTCTACGACGTCGTGGTCGCCGAGGACGGCGTCGCCGCCCTAACGCCGTTCGACAAGGCCTCTGCGCTGCGGCAGGTCACGTTCCTCTACAACGGCCGCGTCACCCGCGGCGCCGACGTTCGCTTCACCTGAGGGTAGCTTCACGTGCTGGTGCCGCCGTGCGGCCTGAAGAAGGTTGCCGCGTCGGCATGCCCCGCCCGGACGGCGGGCACCAGCGTGCCCAGGCGCTTGCGGTGGCTGGCCCGCACCCGCTGGCGCACCGCATCGAGCTCGTGCCGCTGCACGCCCAGGGCGAGGATGGCATCGTCCGGGAAGCCGGCCTCGAGGTGCGCGAGCACCAGATCGACCGTGGCGTAGCTCAGACCGAAGTCGCCCTCGTCGGTCTGGTCCGGCTCCAATCCCGCGCTCGGCGCCTTCGCGACGATCTCGTCGGGAACGCCCAGGAACTCGGCCAGCTGCCACACCTCCGTCTTGTAGAGGTCGAGAAGCGGCTGGATCTGGGCGGCGTCGTCGCCGTGCTCGGTGAAGTACCCGAACAGCAGCTCCGTGCGGTTGCCCGTTCCGACGGGCAGGGCGTCGTACGCCTTCATCTTGTCGAACAGGACCATCATGCGGGCGCGGGCCTGGACGTTGCCTCGGCGGCGCCAGTCCATCCCGTCCTGAGCATCGGCATACCCGTCCACCAGGCCGCTGATATCGACGGTCTCGCTACGGATGCCGAGCCGGTCGATAACGAGCTGGCCGTGCTCGAGGGAGCTCAGGCCGAGACCGCGGTAGGGCAGCCGCAACGCCACCACCCGCTCGGGGCCCAGCGCCCGCGTCGCCAGGTGCGCCACGGTAGCGCTGTCCACGCCGCCGGACACGGGAAGGATCAGCGCTTCGGTGCCGAGCCGACGCGCCGTGTCGGCCAGGAACGCGACGAGGTGACGGGCCAGCCACTCCGGGTCGATGCGGAGGCGATCATGCGGAACGGTACGGATGCTCATGCTGGTCCCTCCTGCCAAGCACCGCGCGGCGGCGGCTCCGGCGCGACCCACTCTACCTGCCCCCCCGGTCGCCCCCGGTATCATCGTGGCGGCCGAAGACCCGGTGGCGGACGGCGCTACCGGACCACGTGAAAGGACGCTCATGTCCAGCCAGCATCACCCCCCCGTCAACGAAGGCATCCTCTTCGCCGACCTGTACGAACTCACCATGGCGCAGCTGTACCTTCGCGTCGGGATGCATGACACGCCTGCGCAGTTCAACGCCTTCTACCGCCACAACCCCGATTTCGGTGGCCACCAGGCCGGCTACTGCGTGACCGCGGGCCTCGACGACCTGCTCGCCTGGATGGAGCGGGCCCGCCCGAGCCAGGACGATCTGGATGCGCTCGCATCCCTCGAGAACAGCAAGGGCGGACGCCTCTTCGACGACGCCTTCCTCGCCTGGCTCGGCGCACAGGGGGGCTTCCCCGGGATCCGGGTCGTCGCCGCCGCCGAGGGTCGCGTGGTGCACCCCCAGGCGCCGTTCGCCATCGTCGAAGGGCCGCTCGCCGCGGCGCAGCTGCTCGAGACGGCGCTCCTCAACCACCTGAACTACCCCACCCTCATCGCCACGCGCGCAACCCGCATCAAGCAAGCAGCACGCGGCGCGCCGGTGGTCGACTTCGGCATGCGGCGCGGCCACGCTCGCGGCGTGAACGCGGGCTCTCGCGCGGCCCTCATCGGCGGCCTCGACGGCACCTCCAACACCGGCCAGGCACTGGTGCTGGGCGCCGAGCCGAAGGGCACGCATGCCCACAGTCTGGTGCAGGCGTTCATGGCTGCCGGCATGGACGAGCTCGACGCCTTCCGCGCCTACGCCGAGACCTACCCGGATGACTGCCTGCTGCTGCTGGACACCGTGGACACGCTCCACAGCGGCCTGCCCAACGCGATCACGGTGTTCGAGGAGCTGCGCAAGTCCGGCCACGAGCCTCGCGGCGTCCGCCTCGATTCCGGCGACCTCGCCCACCTGGCCATCCAGGTCGCCAAGCAGCTCGACCGGGCGGGCTTCCACGATGTCCCCATCACCCTCTCCAACCAGCTCGACGAGCTCACCATCTGGCAGATCCTGGAGCAGATCGAGGACGAGGCACCCCGCTACGACGTCGCGCCGCAACCGCTCGTCGCCAGGCTCGGCTACGGCGTCGGTACCCGCCTCCTCACCAGCCACGGCGCCCCGGCTCTGGACGGCGTCTACAAGCTCGTGGCGTTATGGAACCAGGGCCGCTGGGCACCCACCATCAAGCGCTCGGACACCGTTGGCAAGGCGACCACCCCCGGGCCGAAGCGCGTCTACCGCGTCTACGACACCCGCGGCATGGCGACGGCCGATCTGGTCACGCTGGCCGACGAGGAGCCGAGCCGCGGTGCCCCGCTGAGGTTGCGCCACCCGGTCGAGCGGACCAGCCGCACGCTCCAACCGGACGAGATCGGCGGGATCGAGCCGCTCATGGAGGTCGCCTGGGAGGACGGCGGCCGTGCCGGTCCCAAGGTCGACCTCACCACCCTTCGGCAGCGACGCCGCCGTGACGAGGAGCGCCTCGACCCCGGGGTGCGACGGTTGATCAACCCGCACATCTACCACGTGTCGTTGAGCGACGCCTTGTGGCGGTTGAAGCAGGACCTGCTCGCCGGCCCGAACGGCGCCGAGCCTGGCACGGAGGCATGAGGCGGCGTCAGCTTCCGACGGTCACCCCGCTGACGTCCTCAAGGAAGCGCACCAGCGCAGCCATGTCCTGATCCCCGTAACCGCGCGCCCTGGCGCCGTTGGCGGCCTCACGGACGGTGGCCAGGGCCGGCAGGTAGACGCCCGCCCGGCTCGCCTCCGCCTGCGCCAGGTCGAGATCCTTGAACAGCAGGTCCACGGGGAACTGCTTGTCGAACGCGCGGCGGCCGATCATCTCCCCCTTCACCTGGAACAGCGGAGCGGCCATGGCGCCGCCGCCGATGATGTCCAACATGGTGTCGAGCGACAGGCCGAGGGCCTGGCCGAAGACCGCGCCCTCGGCGAACGACTGCATCATGCTGCCCAGCAGGAGGTTGATGAAGAGCTTGGCGCGGGTCCCCGCCCCCGCCTCGCCGAGGCGCATCACCTTCCCGAGCGTGCCCAGCCGGCCCGCGACATCGTCCAGCACGCCATCTTCGCCCGACGCCAGCACCAGCAGCGTCCCCTCGCGCGCCGGGCCCACCGTTCCGGACACCGGGGCATCGACGAAGCGACCGTCGGCAGCTGCCACGGCGGCCGCCGCCGCCTGGGTCGCGGACACGGAGACGGTGCTCATGTTGACCACCGTGCCGCCCGGCCGCAGTCCCGAGAGGACCCCCTCGCCTTCGAACAACACCGTCTCCAGCGCGGCGTCATCGCTGACCATGACGAAGACGGTGTCGACCTCGGTCGCCAGCCTGCGCGGCGTCTCGACCACCTCGACGCCGAGGCCCGCGAAGGGCTCCGCCCGCTGGCGCGTGCGGTTGAAGACCGCCTGGAGCGTGCGCTCCCGTGCCAGCCGGCGCGCCATGGGGTCGCCCATCGCACCCAGCCCGATCCACCCGATGCGCTGCCGCCCTGTCGTCTGCATGGTCGTCCTCCCTGCCGCCGGCACGACGAACCGCGCCCGACCTAGCGCCGGGCGCCGGTCCCGTCAGGCTGTCACCCCTTGCCCGGCCGCCTCAGCATGTAGGCGCCGCCGCGGATCCGGCTGAGCTCGTCGGACTCCTCCGAAACCCGCTCCAGCGCGCGCTCGACTCTGACCACGCTCAAGCCCAGGGCCTCGGCGACCCGTTCGGTTCGCACGATGGCGGGCACATCGGGCCCGGCAAGGTAGGAGCGCACGGCGCCGATGTCGCGGCGCCCGGCCTCAGGCTCCCACGCCTCCTCGTCCACCGCCGTGACCGTATCGGCGTGGGAGGCGCGCTGCGCGGCGCTGGGCGCGGGCACCGCCTCGCCGCTTCCGCCACGATCCTCCTCGGAGGTCGGCGCCGCGCCGGCGCTGCCCACCGGTCCGCCGCCCGCGGCTCCGTACCGTGCCACGTCATCGGGTCCGCCGCCGGCGGGCCACAACGGTGCCTGTCGGTAGTCGCTCACGGCCTCACGTGGGGCCCTCGGTCTCGAGCCCGCGGCGCCGGCCTCGGAGCGCCCGCCACGCCTGGGCGCACCTCCGCCCTCCCCGCGCCCGCGTCCAAAACGGCGCGCCAGGCCGAACAGCCCGGGCCCACGCTCGGCACGGTCGGGATCCGGCGGGACCCCGCCGGTGGGCGGCGACGCCTCCTCGTGTGGCGGCGACGCCTCCTCGCGTGGCGCCGACACCGCCTGCGCTTCGTCCGCCGGAGACCGCGCCGCGCTCTGCGCTCCCTCGCCCGGAGGACGGGAACGCCGAACTTCCCGCACGATCACCCGCCCCGTAGCCGGCTCATCGGCCGGACGCGCCGACGCGCCCGAAGGAGCGCCCTCCGCGGTGGCCGCAGTCACGTCGAGCGGCTCCCAACGCGGTGTGCGGTCCCCCGCTCCGCTGCCGCTCGCGGGCCTGTCGCTCTCCCCGGCCGGCACCGACGCCCTCGGGACCTCCATACGAAGACTCGGCGGCGTCGGAGACGCCGCCGAGTGAGACGCGGAGTCATCGCCTGAAGCGGGCGACGACGCCGGCTCGGACGCTCCGGGCGCACTGCCGGGCGAGGCCGTCGATGGCGGGGCGGGCCTGGCGCGGTCGGCCGCGCCGGGCGAGGCCCCTACGGCGCGCTTCGCTCCTGCACGCGCGCTCCCTCGCTCCCGCCTGATGGCCTGGAGCTGCAGGCCCTGTTCTGCGAACACCAAGCCGACCGAGTCGTTCGCCCTGAGGGCGTGCGCCTCGAAGAACGGAGCCAGCCCGGCCAGCTCCCGTGGCGCGTGGAAGGCAAGCTCCAAAACGGATCCGCCGTCAGCGTCGACGGCGGTCACGGATCCTTCGGAGAATGCGTCCTTGAGGCGGAACGGGAGCTGAACGGCGCCACGGCGCACGCACACGCTCGTCAGGTCGATCTCGAACCGATCCGGTGACATGGCGCTCAATCGACCATCCACTCGACCTTCGCGACCCATGCGTCTACTTTGCCACGTTTCACCCTCGGGGGTGGCGACATCGACCGCGCCAAGCGCAATTCGTCGCCGCACCGGGTGGGCCTGTCGTGGGACCGCTTGACGGGTGACGGGGCGCCGACCAACAATGGCCCGCAGTGACCGACCGGTCGGTCGGCCTGGCCGGGCCGGGCGAGCCCCGGCGACCCGAGGTGGTGAACGTCGTGGACGAAAGATCTCGCAACCGCATGCTCGCGGTGTTGTTCGTGGGCGTCCTCATGGGCGCACTCGATATCGCGATCGTGGGCCCCGCCCTGCCCGCCATCCAGGCGGGGCTGGGCGTCGGCAGCCGCGCCATCGCCTGGATCTTCACCATCTACGTGCTGTTCAACCTGATCAGCACGCCGCTCATGGCCAAGCTCTCCGACCGCTTCGGCCGCCGCAGCATCTACCTGCTCGACGTGGCGCTGTTCGGCCTGGGGTCGCTCGTGGTGGCGGCCTCTCCGAGCTTCTCGGTGCTGCTGGTGGGGCGCGCCGTACAGGCGATCGGTTCCGGCGGCATCTTCCCGGTGGCGTCCGCCGTCATCGGCGACACGTTCCCAGCCGATCGCCGCGGCCGCGCCCTGGGCCTCATCGGCGCGGTCTTCGGGGTGGCGTTCCTGCTGGGACCGCTGCTCGGCGGGCTGCTGCTGCAGCTGAGCTGGCACTGGCTCTTCCTCATCAACATCCCCGTCGCCGCCTGGCTCATCGTCGCCGCCTCCAGGTTGCTGCCCTCGAAACGACCTGCGCGGAGCGCTCCGTTCGACTGGCGCGGCACGGCCACGCTGTCGGCGCTTCTCGCCGCCCTCGCGCTGGGCGTCAACCACATCGACAGCGCGCAGCTCGGGAGCAGCCTGCTGAGCGGCCGGGTTCTCCCCTACCTGCTCGGCGCCCTGGTGCTCGTCCCTGTCTTCTGGGCCCTGGAGTTGGGCGCTGCGGACCCGCTGGTACGACCCGGCCTGCTGCGACGGCGACAGGTCGCGTTGGTGGGAGCGTTCGCGCTGGGAACCGGCCTGGCGGAGACCTCGCTGGTGTTCCTGCCGTCCCTGGCAGTCTCAGCCCTGCACGTCCGGGCGGCCACCGCCAGTTTCCTGTTGCTGCCGGTGGTGGTGCTCTCCGGCATCGGCGCCCCCATAGCGGGCAGGCTCCTCGACGCGCTCGGCGCCAAGCCGGTCATCCAGTCGGGGCTGGCGCTCACCGCGCTCGGCCTGGTGCTCTTCGACCTGACCGGCTCCAGCCTGATCTTCTTCATCCTGGCCGGCGCCCTCGTCGGTCTCGGCCTATCCTCCCTGCTCGGCGCGCCGCTGCGCTACGTGATGCTCGAGGAGGCCGGCGAGAGCGAGCGGGGAGCCGCCCAGGGCGTGCTCAAGGTCTTCAGCGGCAGCGGCCAGCTCCTCGGCGGTGCCCTGGTCGGGGCCGTGGCTGCGTCGCAGGGGGGCGGCGCGCAGGGCTACCGCACCGCCCTGCTGGTGATCGGGCTGGTCACGGCGGCGCTGGCCATCCTGTCCTTCGCGATGCGCGGCCGCGTGACGGCGGAGGCGCCGGCGAGCTCGCGCTCGGCATCGACGCCGTCTTCGGCGAGTGACTGAGCAACCCTGTCGGCTGGAATGCGGCACGTCGTGGCCGGCCCGTGCCGCATTCTTCTCAACTCCTCATGCCGCTCCGCGATAGATTGACCCGTCATGACGCGTTTCGCAATCCCCGTGCTGCTGGCGCTCGCCGTCGTCGGCGGCTCGGCGCGCGCCGCCACGCCCATCCCCTACAACACCCCGCGTGGCGTGATGGTGGTGCAAGCGCTGCACACCCTGGGCGCCTGGGTCGTGGCCTGCTCCGCCCTGCCAGGGAACCTCACGGACGCTGCGGGCGAGGTGCTCTGTGCGCAGGTGCCGGGGCCCATGTACGGCTTCTTCCGCGAGGCGGTGCATGGCCGGCTCTACGAGTACCTGCAGCGCAAGACCCTGCGCGTGGTGCACGACTGGTCGGGAGCTGGCGGCAACCTCAGCGTCGCCTACGCCGTGGACGGCGGTACCCTGAGCATCGAGCGCGAGCGTGCCAACGGTGTGATCTATGCGGTCTTCCAGTTCCAGCCGGCCGCCAGGGCGGCGGCTTCGGGCGGCGCGAGCCCGCGTGGCGAGTACTCCGGCAGCGCGCCGGCAGTCACCCCGTCCGGCGCGGCGGCCTCGGCCACCGGCAACGCCCCCTGAGGATCCCGTCCCGAACGGACTCCACGCCATGCAACCCAAATGAAACCCCCCCACCCTTAAGGTGAGCATGAGGCGATACGGAGCGGCCGGCCGGGCCCGCCCACGCCTCACGGGGAACGGCCGGGAACGCAAAGCGTTCCGGCGGTCATCGAGAGGGGACCTCGAAGCCCGGCACCAGATGAAGCAACGGCCCTTGCCGCGTTCGCGAGGGCCGTTCGTCATGCTTGGCGGCCGGCACCTCGACGTCCGACGCGCTCGCCGCGAACCAACGGCCGCCGGAGGCAGCGCGCGCAGCGCCATGCCCGCCGGCCCAGCCATCGCCGCCGTCCCGCGGGAGGCGTTCCGGCACGTGCGATGATGGCGCCATGGACCTCGGCGCGACGGGTTCGCTGGCACTCATCTCCGACATCCACGGCAACCTCGTCGCCTTCGAAGCGGTGATCGCCGACATCGGACAGGCGCGTCCGGATGCGGTGGTCTGCCTCGGCGATGCCGCGGCGACCGGTCCGCGCCCACACGAGGTCCTGGCACGCCTGCGCTCCTTGGGCTGGCCGGTACTGCTCGGCAACGCCGATGCCTGGCTGCTGGACCCCCGCGAGCCCCCCGCGGAGGAGGCGGGCGACCGCTTCCTCCAACAGGTCCGTGAACTGGATCGGTGGTGTGCCGACAGGCTCGACAAGGACGACCGTGCCTATCTGCGCAGCCTCCCCAAGACCCTGGACGTCGATCTCGGCGAGAGCGGGCCCCTGCTCTGTTTCCACGGCTCCCCGCGCTCGTTCAACGAGCTGCTCGTGGCCACCACGGCCGACGACGCGCTCGACGTGGCCTTCGGCGACACGACCGCCCACCTTCTCGCCGGTGGGCACACCCACCAGCCCCTGCTCCGGCGTCACCGGCAACGCTTGCTGCTCAACCCGGGCAGCGTGGGCATCCCCTACGAGCGCATGCGATCCGGGCGGATCACCCGCACGCCGCCCTGGGCCGAGTACCTGCTGCTGCGCTGGGACGGCGCCGCTCTGGAGTTGAGTTGGCGCCGGGTGCCGGTGGACAACCGGCGGGTGATCGAGGATTACCGGCGTGCCGGGATGCCGCACGTGGACACCTTCACGGCCGGCCGTCGCATCTGACGCCCGGTCCGCAGCCGCTTTGACACCACCCCCCGGCGTACGTAGAATGCGCTTGCTCCGCCGATTGGACTTCGTTGATGGACAATCTGGACGAGACGCCGTGGCTCCTCTCCCGCTTGCGCAGGCGGCGCTCGACCCCCGCACAGCTCATCGCCCTGTCGTTCGCTACCACGATCGCTGTGGGAGCGGTGCTGCTGGCCCTGCCGGTGGCGCACGCCGCCGGCCACCACGTCGGGGTGTTGGACGCACTCTTCACGGCGACCAGCGCCGTCTGCGTCACCGGCCTGGTCGTCGTCGGCACCGGCACGGCGTTCAGCCTGTTCGGCAAACTCGTGATCATGCTGCTCATCCAGGCCGGCGGCCTGGGCATCCTGACGCTCGGCACCCTCGTCGCACTCGCCAGCGGAAGGCGCATCGGTTTCCGCGAGCGGCTCGGCCTGCAGGCGCAGGTGAACATCGGCCAGGTGGGCGGCATCGTGAAGCTCGTGCAACGCATCTTCATGGTCGTGTTCGGCGTCGAGCTTCTCGGTGCGCTGGTGCTCTACCTGCCGTTCGCGCGCCTCGAGGGCTTCGGGCGAGGCGCCTTCTACGCGGTCTTCCACAGCATCAGCGCCTTCAACAACGCCGGCTTCGGGTTCTATCGGGACAGCCTCACGCGCTTCGTGCGCGACCCGCTGGTCAACGTCACCGTGATGCTCCTCATCGTCCTGGGCGGTCTGGGGTTCATGGTCATCATCAACGTGGCCACGCACTTCCGGCAGGGGCGGCGCGCGCCGCTCACCCTCCACAGCAAGGTGGTGCTGACCGGCACCGCCATCCTCATCGCCGTGGGCAGCGTGATCGTGCTCGCCTTCGAGTGGAGCAACCCCGGAACGCTCGGGCACCTCGCCTTCCCCGACAAGCTCATGGCATCGCTGTTCCAGTCCGTGACGCCCCGGACGGCTGGCTTCAACACCCTCGACACCAGCCAGCTGCGGCCCGCAACCTTGCTCTTCACCATGCTGCTGATGTTCGTGGGCGGGAACCCCGGTTCCACGGCAGGCGGCATCAAGACGGTCACCTTCTTGGTGCTGGCAGGTAGCGCCTGGAGCATCAGCCGCGGCCATGGCGAGCTGACCCTGTTCGGACGGCGCATCGCCGCCTCCGCCGCGGTGAAGGCGAGCGCCATCGCACTACTCGGCATGCTCCTGGTCGGCGCTGCGACGACCGGGCTGACCCTCACGGATCCAGATAAGAGCCTGCTGCAGCTCGGTTTCGAGAGCATCTCCGCGTTCGGAACGGTGGGCCTCACCACCGGAATCACGGCGGCGCTGAGCGCGGGCGGCAAGCTCATCATCATCGCGCTGATGTACCTGGGCCGGCTGGGGCCCCTGACATTGGCGCTGGCTCTGATGGAACGCCGCCCGGAGCGGCGCATCAAGTACCCTGAGGACGATGTCGTCATCGGTTGACGGTGCCGCCGCCTCCGACGAGGAGCGAAGATGAAGGAACGTCAGTTCATGGTCATCGGTGCGGGGCGCTTCGGCTCCGCCCTGGCGACCACCCTCTATCAGCTCGGCCACGAGGTCGTGGTGATCGACAAGGACGAAGGGGCCATCGAGGCCATCATGAACCAGGTGACGCACACGGCGATCGTCGACGGAACCGACGAAGATACCCTCCGCAAGCTCGGCTGCGGCAACTTCGACGCGGTCGTCGTGGCGATCGGCGACAACCTGGAGGCGAACATCCTGGCGACGGTGGCGGCGAAGAGCGCCGGCGCCAGGCGCGTGATCAGCAAAGGCGTGAGCCTCCTGGCGGCGCGCGTGCTGGACCGTGTCGGCGCCGACGAGGTGGTCCGGCCCGAGCACGACATGGGCGTGCGGCTGGCGCGTCAGCTGGCTACGCCCAGCATCGTCGACGCCTTCAAGCTCGGCGAGAACCACGGCGTGGTGGAGATCGAGGCCGAGGCCACGTTGTGCGGCAAGCTGTCCGAGCTGCGCCTCCCCAACCGCTTCGGGGTGCAGGTCATCGCCGTGAACCGCGGCGGGAACCTGGAGATCAGCCCCCGCGCCGACTTCGAGATCGAGCGCGGTGACCGCATCGTCATGATCGGCAGCAACGACGCCATCACGCACCTGCGCGAGTATCTGAGCAAGTAGCCGCGCCACCCGGGAGCAGTGGGCGGGGCTGGCACACCGCGCCGCGCGGGTCTATGCTGAGGGTGAGGTCTGGCCCCGACGCCATCGATCGAAGCGTTCCCTCCATCAACGCCCCACCGTCACCCACCGGCACTCGCGCCGGGCCCGGAGGTGACACCCATGTCCTACGCGACCGAAGCGAGGCTCCTCGCAAGCGCGGCGCCGGCCCGCGTCCGGGCGTTCACCTCGTTGCTGGCACAGTACGGCGGCCTCTCGCGCGTGGAGTGGCAACGCCATGCTGTTGTGGTCGAGTTGCCCGAGGACGCCGTCGCCTGGATCGTGACCGGCGGCTTCGCCGAGCTCCTGGACGAGTTCGAGGACTGCCTGCGCTGGTGGCCCGACTTCCGCGAGCAGAGCCCGTGCCGGGCGGCCGGCCTCCCCCCACCCCGGCCCGAGGCATGACCCGGCTCATCCCAGCGTCGTCAGCAGGTAGACGTTCAACCCGATGATGATGGCGCCCACGCCCCAGCTCGCGATTCGCGTGAGGCGCCCGTTGACGAACTCGCCGACGACGGTGCGGTTCTGCAGGAACAGCAGGAGGGGGACCAGCGCCAGCGCGATACCGAAGCTCAACACCACCTGGCTGAGCACCAGGATGGTCGTGGGATCGAACCCCAGCAGAACGACGACGAACGACGGCATCAGGGTGACGGTCCGGCGCACCCAGACCGGAACGGTGAAGCCCACGAAGCCCTGCATGACCGTCTGTCCCGCCATGGTGCCCACCACCGAGGAGGACACCCCGCTCGCCAGCAGCGAGATGGCGAACACCGTACTGGCCGCGGAACCCAGTAGCGGCGTGAGCGTGCGGTAGGCGGTGGTGATGTCGGCCACGGCCTGGTTGCCGGTGAAGTGGAAGGTCGCGGCCGACATCGCGAGCATGGCCATGTTCACGAAGCCCGCGATCCCCATGGCGATCACCACGTCGACCTTGGTGTAGCGGTAGATGCGTTTGGCCTGCGCCACCGACTTGGCCGTGATGCGCCGCTGGGTGAGCGCCGAGTGCAGGTAGATGACGTGCGGCACCACCGTGGCGCCGAGGATGCCGGCAGCCAGGTAGACGCTCTTGGCGCCATGGAAGCTGGGGAGAAGCATGCCGCCCGCCACCGCGCCGACCTGGGGATGGCTGAAGAAGATCTCCACGACGTAGGCCAACGCGATCACCACGACCAACACCGTGATCACGGCCTCCAGCGGACGGAAGCCGTAGCCCTCCACGATGAGGATCGCGAACGTCGTGATGGCCGCCAGCACCGCTCCCCAGAACAGTGGGACGCCCAGCAGGAGCTGGAAGCCCAGTGCGGCGCCGAGGAACTCGGCCAGGTCGGTCGCCATGGCGACCAGCTCGGCCTGGACCCAGTAGAACCACACCAGCGGCTTCGGATAGCGCTCGCGGATGACCTCGGGCAGGTTCTTGCCGGTGGCGATGCCTAGCTTGGCGGACAGCGTCTGCACCAGCATGGCCATGAGGTTTGCCCACAACACCACCCACAGCAGCCGATATCCGAACTCGGCTCCGCCCTGGATGTTGGTGGCGTAGTTGCCGGGATCGATGTAGGCAACGGACGCGATGAAGGCAGGCCCCATGAACGGGAGCAGGCGTCCGAGGCGCCAACGGCCGTGCGACTCCAGGGCACGCTGCGCCTGAACGTTCACGCGCCGATCGAGCCCCCGCCCCTGCCGGGGCGAATCCGCGGCCTGACCCGGCGATTCCGCTTCCAAGTTCGCCCTCCTACCTCTCTCGCTGTGGTCCGCTCCGGCAGCCCCGCACGCCGTCGGCCGCCCGCCCTCGCGTGCCTAGGCGCACCATCTCACGGCTATCTCGGCCCGCCGAAGCACAGACTTAGGCATGCCGAAAAAAAGTCTACCCCGGCGCGCCCGTCTTGTCAAAGGCTCGCCTCACGCGCCCGCCGCACGCGCGTCAACCCAGCCCGGTGGCGATCGCCCGGACCAACAGGTAGCCGTTGAGCACGGCGATCACCACGGTTACAAACCACGCGAGCGCGGCCAGCCAGCGGGGGGCGGCGAATCCGCCCATGCGTCGGCGGTCGCTGGTGAAGCGCACCAGCGGGACCACCGCGAAGCTGAGCTGTGCCGACAGGATCACCTGACTGAGCACCAGCAGCGAGCCCTCGCCCCTGGCCCCCGACGTCGCCGCGACGATCGCGGCCGGCACCACCGCCGACGCCCGCGTGATCAGGCGCCGCACCCAGGGCCGCAGGCGGATGCGCACGAACCCCTCCATCACGACCTGTCCGGCGAGCGTGCCGGTCAGCGTCGAGTTCTGGCCCGACGCCAGCAGCGCGATCCCGAACGCCACGCTCGCCAGGCCGGCACCGAGGACCGGCGCGAGGAGGCGGTACGCATCGTTGATGTCCGCCACGTTCTGGTGCGCGCCGCCATGGAAGGCGGCGGCCGAGAGCACCAGGATGGCCGCGTTGATGACGAACGCCCCCGCCAGCGCCACCGTGGAGTCGAGCGTGGCGTAGCGCAGCGCGGCCCGGCGCGCCCGCTCGCCCGATCCGTACTCCCGGGACTGCACGATGCTGGAGTGCAGGTACAGGTTGTGCGGCATGACCGTGGCGCCGAGGATGCCGATCGCGAGGTAGAGCGTGGCCGGGTCGGTCACCAGCTGCGGCCTCGGCAGGAACCCCGCGACGATCCCGGCAACGGACGGCTGGGCGACCACCATCTCGTACCCGAAGGCGATGAGGATGACCAGGATGAGGCCGCCCACGACCGACTCCAGGTAGCGCGCGCCGCGCCGCTGCAGCAGCAGCACCGCCAGCACGTCGAGCGCCGTCAGGAACACGCCGATGACGAGCGGCAGGCCCACGAGCAGCTTCAGCGCGATGGCGGAGCCGATGACCTCGGCGAGGTCGGTGGCGGCGATGG
>Ga0102953_1000442_pt1 | contig 28809 bp, 29 predicted proteins | sample SalPon2A_C_D2_MG_FD_78509 | JGI IMG/M metagenome (GOLD analysis project Ga0102953, IMG submission 78509) | Soil microbial communities from South San Francisco under conditions of wetland restoration - Salt Pond MetaG R2A_C_D2_MG | ecosystem: Environmental > Terrestrial > Soil > Wetlands | place... | reverse complement strand
GGCTGATCATCGCCCCCAAGCTGGCGAAGTTCCGCAAGCAGCACCTGGACCGGCTGAGGCGCTCACCCGCCGCGGGCGCCTGACGCCCGCGGGGTCACGGCTCAGGCCCGGCGGCATAGGGCCAGCGGCCGACGCCCGAGCCGGCCGCTCGACCCGTCCCGCCGGGCCCGCCCCACCACGAGAAGCTGCGGCCGCCGGCAAGGGCGGCCGCAGCCGTGTACGGGCCGGCCGAGCGGCCGGCTCAGTCGCCGGGAGACGCGTCCGCGCCGGGTACCGCCTCGCTCTCGTCCCGATCCTCGGCGTAGATCGCGCGCAGCACGCCGTAGGCGATGAAGCCGATGACGAGCGGGCCGCCGAACACCAGGAACCACAGGAAGCCGGTGCTGAGCCCCAGCCCCTGCTTGTACGCCGCGACGGTGGTTGCGATGAAGAACGCCAACACGGCTATGACGGTCGCCGTCCTGACCTTGTGCCGGCTGGGCAGCTCGATGTAGCGCAGCTTCGTCTTGGAGGGTTGCAGAAGCGGGAACAGGAACCCGATGACGATCAGGATCCCGGGGATCGCCACGCCGATGAACTCGCTGCCGACGTGGATGCCGAACACCGTGAACTGCCAGCTCGAGGGGATCATCTTCAGGAAGCCGAAGATCCACAGGAAGTACCAGTCCGGCTTGACGTTCGGCGTAGCGGGGCCGGGAGGCCCGAAGTGCTCGATGGGGTTGGCGTTGAACAACCCCCCCACCAGGGCGAGCACCGCCACCAGCACCGCGAACAGCACCCCCATGATGAGGGCCTGCTGCGGCCAGAACGGCACCCCCAGGATCTTGCCGGGCGCGATCTTCTCGGCGTACTTGGGCTGCGTGTGCTTCTGCAGGAACATGATCAGCACGTGACCGGCGATCAGGACCCCGATGATGAGAGGCAGCCAGACCATGTGGATGGCGGTCAGCCGCGGGATCGAGTGCTCGGTGGGGAACTGCCCGCCGAAGAAGACCTGCGCCAGCCAGTTTCCGATCAGCGGGATGGAGGCGGCGATCTCGTAGCCCACCTTGGTGGCGGTGGCCGAGAAGGCGTCGAACGGCAGGGAGTAGCCGGTGAATGCTGCCACGACCGCGAAGACCAGCAGCAGGAAGCCGATGATCCAGTTCACCTCGCGGGGCTTCTTGTACGCCCCGGTGAGGAGGATCCGGATCATGTGCAGGAAGGCGGCCGCGACGAACACGCTGGCGGCCCAGTGATGCATGCTGCGGATGACCTGCCCGAACGGCAGGCTGTCGATGAACTGCACCGAGGCGTAGGCGGCCGGCAGCTGCTTCGTGCCCACCTGCACCAGACGGATGGACGGCTCGAAGTTGATCGACAGGAACACCCCTGTCAGGACCAGGACCACGAACGAGAAGAGGGTGATCTCCCCGAGGAAGAACGAGTGATGAACGGGGAACATCTTGCGGAAGAACTTCTTGTACAGCCTGGAGAGTGCCAGGCGCTCGTCGAGCCAGTTACCCATGATCCACCCCCTCAGCTACAACCGACGCTGGTCATGAAGCCGCCGGCCACGGTGAGCTGCCCGTTCGCCACGGTGAGCGGGATCAGCGGGAGCGGTCGGGGCGCGGGACCGGCCATGACCTTGCCGTCCTCCCGCGGGTCGAACTGCGAGTGATGGCAGGGGCACAGCAGCCAGCCGTTCTTGCTGTCCCAGTCGCTGACCGTGCAGCACAGGTGGGTGCACACGCCGGAGTAGCCGACCACCCCCCGCGCGGCATGCGGAGCGGTGTCCGGGCCCAGCTGGCTGGGATCGAAGCGGCTCAGCATGATCAGGTTGTTGTCCGTCCCGCTCTTCACGATGCCCGTCTTGGGGTCCTTCGGGTAGCACAGCAGCTGCTTCGCGTTCGGCTGGATCTCGCTCAGCTGGACGGGCTTGCTCTGGTCCTCGGCGTGCACCAGGACATCGCCGTCGGCAGGGGGTTCCTGCTGAGGCGTGATCTTGGCGATCGGCTTGAGGCTGCCGGTCACGGTCAGCGCCGACAGACCCGTGACGGTCACCGCAACGGTCACCCCGATGCCGGCCTGCAGGAAACGGCGGCGCTGGATGAAGCGCTCATTGGCCTCCGCATCGACCTCGTCCGTCTGGATCGCGTCACGGTGCTGCGGCGACGTCTCCTCGGGGGCGCCCTTGCGCTCGTCGTCGTCCGGCATCACCAAGGCACCTCCGAATCCTCTGCTTCGATATGCACTTCATCGTCCTGGTAGTAGTTCTTGTAGAGCATCAGGAGGCCCGCCACGCACAGCGAGATGGCCGCGAAGATGGCGCCCTCGACGGCCGGGTGGTTCTGCTGGGTCCGCATGGCGTGTGCGATGCCCTGGACGAACAACCCGGAGAGGGCGACCGCCAGGGCCGAGAGCGCCATGCCCACCCACTGTGCCCCCCCGGGGCGCGCACGGTGGACGCCGGGACGGAGCTCGACCCCCTCGAGCCACACCGACACGAAGCCGATGGCGGCGTAAACGAGGAAGACCATGCCGAAGCTGACGAGGCCGATCTGCCCCACGGACATCGGCTGCGGCTTCCCGCCCGACAGCGCCGTGATGTAGCGGCCGTCGAGGTACGACATGAAGAACAGGGCCGCAGCGAAGAGCAACGTGAAGAACGGGATCACGCGATCGTTGCGGAACATCTACCCCTCCCTCCCGCCGGCGACGGACGGCGCGCCCAGCACGCCCGGCACCGGGCGAGACGCGGTCACTGTGCCGCCTTCGGGGCCGCCTGCTTGGCCTGCTGGACGCTCACCGGGCCGAAGTCGTTGCCGAACGCGTTGCGGATGTAGGTGGCAACGTCGGCGAGTTCCTGCGCGGTGTAGCTGGGGTGGGACGGCATGACCCCCTTGCCCTCGTAGATGCGCTTCACCACGGCAGCGGGGTCGCTGAGGAAGCTGTCGCCGGCCAGTGCCGGGAACGTCGGCGGCATCCCCGCTCCGTTCGGCTGGTGGCAGCTCTGGCAGTCGGAAGTGTAGAGCTTCTGGCCGGCCTGCATGGCCGCCGAGCTGGGCGAGGCCGCGCCGCTGCCGGCCGGCGCCGGCGCGGAGGCGCTCGGGGAGGCCGAGCCGGAGGATCCCGAAGCGCCGCCGGACGCCGTGCTCGAACCCGCGGTCGAAGGCGTGCTCGAAGGCGCGCTCGATGACGCGGTCGATGGCGCGCCCGCGCCGCTGCCGGAGGCGCCGCTCGACGAGGACGGCGACGAGGACGGCGTCGAGGCGCCGGCGCTGGCCTGGGGAGCGGCCTCGGATGCCTGCTTCACGGTGACGCCGCCGTAACCGTTCCCCCAGGTGTTGCGCACGTAGGTGGACACGGCCGCGAGCTGGGTGGCGGTGTAGGAGTGGTGCGACGGCATCGCGCCCGACCCGTCGTAGATGCGCTTCACCACGGCCGTGGGGTCGCTGAGGAAGCTGTTGCCGGCCAGCGCCGGGAAGGTGGGCGGCATGCCCTCGCCGCTCGGTTTGTGACAGGCCGCGCAGTCCGAGGCGTAGAGCGTCTCTCCCGTCTTCAGCAGCTGCTGATCGACGGGGGGCGCCGACGCGCCGGACGGGGACGCGCTCACCTGCCCGCTGGCCGGGGCCGAGACGATCGCGCTGTACATCGGCACCAGCATGAAGAACGCCCAGATGCCCCCGAGGACGACGACCGTCGACACGATGTACAGCCACAGCGACGGGCCCTTCGGCCTGACGCGCGGAGGCGCCGCGGCCGCCGGCACCGCCACGTCGACGTCGATGCGCCCGGTGACGGTAGCGCCGGCCTCGAGGCCCACGACCTCGACCGCGGGCTCGTGCTGCACGTTGAAGGGGATACGCCGTTCACGCCGCCCACCGGCGGCGTCGACACGCACCAGCCGGAGGATGTGCTCACCCTGCTCCAACGCGGAGCTATCGAGCTGGAAGCGGAAGGGCGGGGCGCTCAGGACCCTGACGGCCTCCGTGGCGTCGTCCAGGTAGATCTCGACGCGAACGACGGTGTCGGACGAACTAGAGCCTTGTCCACTCACGACATCATTCCTCCCCACGCTGGACCTTCGCTGTCGGCAGAGGGCGAGCAGCGGCCTCGCCCTCTCGGCCCGGGCGCACCGCCCCCGAGGCGGGAACCGTGGGCGCACCCCGGAGGGTCTTGTTCGGCGCGGGCGCGCGCCGGCTTCTCGGCAGCGCCCGTTTCAACCATGGGCGTAGTGTAAACGTAGCCATCGCGTGTGTCCCATGCTTCATCCGACCCTTCGCGACGCCGTCGCCGACCGCGACGCATGGATTCACGCCGCCTCAATCCGTCGGTCGACGGTGCGAGAACGGCGTCCTGAGGCCGAGTCGCCCCCCGCGAGAGCCCTCAGGAGCCTACCTCACAGGACGAACGTCAAAAAGGGGGACAAATGTCCCACGCCGGCATGCCCGCGACACGGGCGCCGCTGGCCCTCTAGGATGGGACCGTGACCGTGCGAGACGACCTCGCCCACGCCGAGCGCGCGCTGCTGGAGCACGCCGCCTACGGCCGGTCGCGCGTCCGCGCCGGAGCGCTGACGGCATGCCTGGCGGAGGGACGAGCGGACGCCCTCATGCACGTGGCCGTCCCCTCGGGGCCCGAGCCGACGGGCTGGGACGACTCCGTCCAGGCGCTGATCGCCCTACACCCTCGACACGGCACGGTGCCCAGGCTGGAGTTCATGGCCGAGCTCCACCCCGCGCTCGCGCAGAGCCTCGAGCGGCACGGCTTCGTCCGCACCTCGTCCGACCCGGTGATGACGCTCGATCTGCAGGGCGCGCTCCCCGCTTCGGCAGTGCCCGCCCCCGGCTACCGGCGCCTCGCCGCGAACGACCCGGAGCTGCTCTCCGCCTTCGTCGAGCAGCAGGCCGAAGCGTTCGGCATGCCGCCCGCCACCGGCTACGCCTTCCTGGAGCGCCTGCAGGACACCATCGCGGCCGGCACGTCCATCGCCGCCGCCCTCTTGGGCGACGGCACGCCCGTGGCGGGCGCGGTGCTGCAGCTCGGCGCGTCGGGCTGGGCCGAGCTCGCCGGCGTCTACACGGCGCCGGCCTCGCGCGGACGGGGGCTCGCCATGGCGGCCTGCACACGGCTCCTCGCCGACGCGCGGGTCGCCGGCGTGACCCACGCCTGGCTGTCGGCAGCCGAGGGCGCCCGCGGCCTCTACCGGAGGCTGGGGTTCCGGTCCGTGGGGTCCCAGCTGAACTACCGCTACGCCCCGTTCTCGGCAGCGGACGTCGGCCCGCACCCGGGCCCGGCCCACGGCTGATCGCGCGGCAACACGGCCGTGCGACGCCCTCCCCTGCGGCGAGGGGGTAAGACTGGGGCATGTCCCAACCTTCGCGCCCCGGTCAGGACGACGCGGGCACGGCAGCGGCCGCGCTCCCGCTGGCCTTCGATGTCATCAGCAGGCGCCTGAAGGGGCTCGCCATCCCCACCTGCGACGTCGTCGTCGGCATCGCCACGGGCGGCACCGTGCCGGCGGCGATGATCGCGCACCAGCTCGGCCTCCCGCTGACCCTGGTGAGGATCAACTATCGCGCCGAGGACAACACCCCGCAGCGCCCCCAGCCGGAGGTGCTGGAAGACCCCCCGCGGCTGCCGCCGGGAAGCCGGCTCCTGCTGATCGACGAGGTCAGCGTCACGGGGGCAACGCTGGCGGCCGCCGCCGCGCTCTTCCCGGACCAGACCGTCACGACGCTGGTGCTGAAGGGACGCGCCGACGTGGTGGCGTTCCCCGAGATCGCGAGCTGCGTGGCCTGGCCCTGGAAGGGCTGAGCGCCGCCACGGCGGCCGGGCGCGGCGGCACGTAGCCTGGGCGACGTTTTCTGCGTGACCGGCGCAAGCACGAGTTCCCGCACAATTGCAGCGAAGGGGTGACGGGGTGAACGCTCCCGCCTGCCCCGGTGCATCCGACCGAAAGGACATCCGCATCGGCACGGAAGGAGCCTCGACATGGCAACGACCGCCTCCGGCCAGAGCGCGCCCAACGTCAACCAGGAGCTCGTCCGCCCGGCGCTGCTGGGCCTGATGGACGGCACCGTCTCCACCCTGGCCCCCATCTTCGCCGCCGCGCAGCTGACCAGCCACATCTACGTCTTCTGGGTCGGGCTGTCGGCGGCCACCGGCGCCGGCCTCAGCATGGGGCTGGCCGAGGCCCTGTCGCACGGCCCCGACGAGAAGATGGAAGTCGCGCCCGCCTGGAAGGGCCTCACCACCGGCCTGGGCACGACCTTCGGCGGCATCTTCCACAGCCTGCCCTTCCTGATCCATGACACGGTGCTCGGGCTGATGGTCGCCTATGCGGTGGTGGGGCTCGAGCTGCTGGGCATCTCCGCCATCCGCTGGCGCTACCTGCAGTTCCCCTTGTGGCAGACGCTGGTGCTGGTCGTCGGGGGCGGCGCGTTGGTCTTCTTCGTCGGGATCTTCCTCGGCAAGCTCGGCCACGGCGGGCTGTGACCGCCCGCGGCCGGGAGGACGGCGGGGCACCCGCCGCTCCCGGCGCAGGGCGGGAGCAGCCCGCCGCGCCCCCGCCGGTTCGCTCCCGGGCCGAGCCGGGCGAGGGCGAGGGCGTCGCCCCCGATTGCGCGGGCCACGTCTCCGGGCCTACGCTGCAGGGCGAGGAGGGCGGATGGCTCGACCAGCCGGGCGGAGGGACCGTGACGGCGCCTCGGCGCGAGCGGGCGGAGGGGCGCCGGACGCAGCGTCAGCAGCCCTCCGCCAGGCGGAGGCGCACCTCGAAGGCGGGGCCGTCCGCTCGGGACCGCTCCTCATCGTGAACGCGGACGATTTCGGCGCCTCGGGCGCGGTCAACGCCGCGGTGCTCCGGGCCCACCGCCAGGGGGTGCTGACCAGCGCCAGCCTGATGGTGACGGGCGAGGCCTTCGAGGAAGCGGTGGCGCTGGCCCGTGGTGCCCCGGACCTGGCCGTCGGCCTGCACCTGGTGCTGGTGCAAGGCCGGGCGGCCGCGCCGCGCGAGCGCGTGCCGCACCTGGTGAACGCGCGCGGCGAGCTGCCCAGGAACCCCGCTGCGTTCGGCGTGCGGCTGGCCTTCGACCCCCTCCTGCAGCGTGAGGTCGCCGTTGAGATCGATGCCCAGCTGGAACGCTTCGCCGCCACGGGGCTGCCGCTCAGCCACGTCGACGGCCACCTGAACTTCCACCTCCACCCCGCGGTGTTCACGCGCCTGGCGCGCGCAGCCGCCAAGCGCGGCGCGCGCGGCATCCGGCTGCCGCAGGACGCGCTGGGGCTGGCGCTGCGCCACGACCGCCGGCGGCTGCTGCCCAAGCTCTTCCTGGCGGCGGCGTTCGGGCTCCTGAGCGCCTGGGGCCGGCGGCGGCTGCCGGCCGGCCTGCGCGCCACGGAGCGCGTCTACGGCCTGTTCCAGAGCGGTGAGCTGACCCCGGCCTACGTCCTCGACGCCATCGCCGAGCTGCGGGGCGGCAGCGCCGAGCTCTACGCCCACCCCGCCACCGAGCCGAGCGCGGAGCCGCTCGGCCCGAACCCCACCGACCTCGCGACGCTCTGCGATCCGGCCGTGGCCGAGGGACTGCGGCGTGCCGGCGTGCGGCTCGGCGGCTACGCCGCGCTGGAAGCACCGTGAACACCGTCGCCGCCACCGTGACCCTGGGGCTGACCCTTGCCGGGTGGTGCTTCTGGCTGGCGGCATGGCTGCTGGCCGAGGACTTCTTCGGCGCCCGCCGCCGGCCGGGGCCGGACGGGAACGCGCCGGGCGTGTCGGTGCTCAAACCGCTCAAGGGGATGGACGCGGAGGCGATGGCGAACTTCGAGAGCTTCTGCCTCCAGGACTATCCCGCGGACACCGAGATCCTGTTCGGCGTGAGCGACCCCGACGACCCCGTCGTTCGAGTGGTGGAGGGCCTCCAGGCGCGGCACCCCGAGTGCGCGATCGCGCTCCACGTGCTCCCGGAGGACGGCGGGAACCCCAAGGCGACGCTGCTCCACCAGCTGGCGGCGCGGGCCCGCTACGACGTGCTGGTCACCAGCGACAGCGACATCCGGGTACCCCCGGACTTCCTCCGCAACGCGGTGGCGCCGCTGGCGGATCCCGCCGTGGGGCTCGTCACCTTCCCCTACCGCGGCACCTCGCCGGTGACGTTCACCGCGCGCCTGGAAGCTCTGCACATGACCGGCACCTTCCTGCCGTCGGTACTCGTCGGCCGGCGCGTGCTCGGCATGCGCTTCGCGCTCGGCGCCAGCCTCGCGCTGCGGCGCCACGACCTCGAGCGCATCGGCGGGTTCGCCGCGGTCGCCCCCTACCTGGCCGACGATTACCAGCTCGGCGTGCGCATCGCCCGGCTCGGCCTGCGCGTCCACCTGGCGGACACGGTGGTGGCGAGCGTGCTGGGCGCCACCAGCTTCCGGGAGCAGTGGGAGCGGGAGGTGCGTTGGGCGCGGAGCACGCGCGTGAGCCGGCCGCTGGAGTACCCCGGCATGCTGCTGACGCACACCCTGCCGCTGGCCGTGGCCTACGTGCCGCTCGCCGGTGCCAGCAGCTGGGCGTGGACCGTGCTGGGCCTGTCCGTCGTGCTGCGCCTGGGCGTGGCGTGGCGGGTGACGGTCCTGGCGGGGGCGCGCGACAACCTCCGCTGGCTGCCGTGGTTGCCGGTGCGCGACATGCTGAGCGCGGCCGTATGGCTGGTCGGCGCCGTCGGCACCGGGGTCACCTGGCGGGGCAGACACTTCCGTGTCCGTCCCGACGGGCGGATGACCGCCAGGCCCCCGGCCCCCGTCCGGCAGCCGCCGCCGGCGCGCGAGGCGGAGGCGGAACGGCGCCCGGAGCTCGAGGCCGAGCCCGACCACGGCCGGGCGGCCGAGTCGAAGTCGCTCTGAGGGCGCCGCGGGCAGCGCTCGGCGCGTGCCCGCGTCACGTCCTGCTCACGAGCCGGCGCTAGGCTCGGGGACGGGACGAGGAACGCTAGCGACATCACGACGCGTTGGAACAGGAGGCCGCATGGAGATCCGACTGGACGGCAGACGCGCGCTGGTCACCGGCGCCAACAGTGGTATCGGAGCGGCCATCGCCGAGGCCCTGGGCGCCGCCGGCGCGCGCGTCGCCATCAACTACCTGGAGGGCGACGACGCCGCCGGGCAGGTCGCCGAACGCGTGCACAAGGCAGGCGGGGAGCCCCTGACGCTACGGGGCGACGTCTCCTCGACCGACGCGGTCGCCGACATGTTCCGGCGCGTCGACGATGCCTGGGGCGGCATCGACATCCTGGTCAACAACGCCGGCATCGACGGCGAGCGCGCCGAGGCATGGGAGAGCGACCCCGACGCCTGGCGCAAGGTGATCGAGGTCAACCTGGTCGGCGGCTATGCCTGCGCGCGGGAGGCGCTCCGGCGCATGGTCCCGGCGGGTCACGGTGTGGTGCTGACCATCACCTCCGTGCACGAGGTCATCCCTTGGAGCGGGTACAGCGCCTACACCGCCGCCAAGGCGGGCGCGGGCATGCTGACCAAGACGCTGGCGCAGGAAGCCGCACCGCACGGCGTGCGGGTGCTGGCGCTGGCACCGGGAGCGGTGAAGACCAAGATCAACCGGTCGGTGTGGAGCGACCCGAAGTCGCTCGCCGACCTGCTCGACAAGATCCCGCTGAACCGGCTGGGCGAGCCCGAGGACATCGCCCGCATGGCCGTGGTGCTGGTGTCGGACGCGTCCGCGTACGTCACCGGCACGACCCTCTTCGTGGACGGCGCGATGACCGACTACCCCGACTTCGCGCACGGCGGCTGAGGCCGTGGACGCTCCCGGCGCGCCCGGTCTGGCCCCCACCTGGACGTCGAGCGCCAAGGATCTCGTCACCACCGCCCTGGGCCCGTCCCGGGTCTGGGTGACGCTCGGGCACGGCATCGTCAACGAGGTGTACTACCCCACCACCGGGCAACCGCAGATCCGCGACCTCGGCTTCATCGTGCGCACCCCGACCGGCTGGTGGGAGGTGAAACGGGTGGCGCGCTACCGCCTCGAGACGCCGTCCCCCACCGTGCCCCTCCCCAGCATCACGCACGAGGGGGAAGGGTACCGCCTCAACCTCGAGGTGGTCCCCGACCCGGCGCGCGAAGTGGTGCTGATCCGCTACCGCCTCGAGGGAGAGGGTGCCGTCCTCTACCCCTTGCTGGCGCCCCACCTCGGCGCCAACGGGGCGGACAACGATGCCTGGCTGAGCGAGGACGGCGCGCTGTGCGCGCGCGGCGGGGCGGAGTCGCTGGCGCTGATCGCCGAGACCGACGGGCGGAACCCCACGGGATCCGCCGGGTTCGCGCGTCGCAGCGTCGGCTACGTCGGCACCTCGGACGGCTGGCAGGACTTCGCGCGCAACGGCGGCATGACGTGGGAGTACGCCCGCGCGCGCCACGGCAACGTGGCGCTCATGGGCGAGCTCACGGCGCCGTCGGGCATCCTCGCGCTGGGCTTCGCAGCCAGCGACGAAGGTGCCGTCACCCGGGCGCGCGCCGCGCTCGCGGAAGGCTACACCCGCGCCCGGACCGACTTCGAGGCGGCCTGGCGCGGCTGGAGCCGCACGCTCTCGGCGCCCTCGCTCCCGGCCGAGCTGAAGCGCGAGGCGCTCCTGTCGGCCACCGTGCTGAAGATCCACGAAGACAAGTCCTATCCGGGCGCGGTGGTCGCCAGCCTGAGCATCCCCTGGGGCAACGCCCGGGACGATCTCGGCGGCTATCACCTGGTGTGGGCTCGGGACGCCGTCGAGACCGGCATGGGGCTGCTCGCCGCCGGACAGGTCGAGGACGCGCGGCGCATGCTCGCCTTCCTGATCGCCACGCAGCGCCCCGACGGGCACTGGTCCCAGAACACCTTCCCCGACGGCCGCGCCTACTGGACGGGGGTGCAGCTCGACGAGGTGGGCTTCCCGCTCATGCTCGCGGCCACCCTGCGCCAGAGCGACGCGCTCGACGACATGACCGGCGTCGAGCGCATGGTCCGCGCGGCCGCCGGGTTCCTCGCCCGCACGGGTCCTCTCACGCCGCAGGATCGCTGGGAGGAGAACGCGGGCGCCAACCCCTTCACGCTTGCCGTCGAGGTGGCGGCCCTGGTGGCGGCTTCCCCCTTCCTGAGCGCCGACGAGGCCAGTTACGCCGTGGAGCTGGCGGACTTCTGGAACGAGCGCATCGAGGACTGGACCTACGTCGACGACGGCCCGCTGGCGCGGGACCACGGCGTGCCCGGGTACTACCTCCGCATCGCGCCGCCGCCCTCGGGAGGGGGGCTGCGCGGCCGCATCGAGGTGCGCAACCGGGTGGGCGAGCGCCTCGACGCGGCCGCCCTCGTCAGCCTCGACTTCCTGGCGCTCACCCGCCTCGGGCTGCGCGACCCACACGATCCCCGGATCGAGGCCACCGCGACCCTGGTCGACCGCCTGCTGGCGGTGAACCTGCCCACGGGCACGGCCTACCACCGCTATAACGACGACGGCTACGGTGAGCATGCCGACGGCTCCCCGTTCGACGGCACCGGCATCGGCCGCGTCTGGCCGCTGCTGGCCGGCGAGCGTGCGCACCTGAGCCTGCAGCAGGGCGAGGATCCTCTGCCGGCCCTGCGCGCCATGGCGGCCATGACCGGCCCCGGGGGGCTCATCCCCGAGCAGGTGTGGGACGCGGACCCCATCCCCGAACGCTTCCTGGAGCCCGGCAAGCCCTCGGGCAGCGCCATGCCGCTGGTGTGGGCGCACGCCGAGTTCCTCAAGCTCGCCTTCGCACGGGACGCGGGCCACCCGCTCGAGCTCCTCGACGCCGTGGCCGAGCGCTACGGCGCCGAGCGGCCCGAGGCTGCGAGCTGGCATTGGCGCGAGGCCGTTCCCTTCGACGCCCTCCCGCGCGGCCGCGCGCTGCTGGTCGAACGGACCCGGCCATTCACCATGCATCTGGGCTTCGACGGCTGGCAGGACGTTCAGGACCGTGAGGCCACGCGCTCGCCGTTCGGCCTCTACGGGGTGCGCCTGGCACCCGACGAGCTGAGCCCGCACGCCAGCCTGGAGTTCTCGCTCCGGGACACTGCCAGCGGCGACTGGTCTCCCGATCGTGCTATCGACCTGGCCGCGGAGGCACCGCGGGGGCGCTTGCCGGTCCCGGGGTCGTGAGCCCGACCTGCCGGACGGGCCCGCCTGCACGACTTCTGCACCGTGCGGCCGCCGGACCTGCATGCCGGCTGGTCATCCTGCCTTGAACGCAGCTGCGACGGAGGAGCCGGCCGCACCCTCGCGGGTGCGGCCCTGCTTGCCGCCGATCAGCGCGTGACCACCGGCCACGCCACAGCCGTGCCGGTCCCCGAAGGGAGATCCGATGCCCCTCCGTACCCGCCTCGGGCTCGTCGTTGCCGCTGCCCTGCTGGCCCTGCCGGTGGCGGCGGCGCAGACCGCCACCACCGCCCCGACGCCACCAGGCGCACAACGGCAACATCTTGCGGCGCTGCAACGGGAAGCCGCGCGGCTCACGCTCATCGCCCGGCTCCCGCAGGCCGACCGTGCCGAGGCGACGAAGCTGCTCGACCGCGCCGACACCCTTCGCCGGCGTGCCCGCACCCTGCGGATCGACGAGCTGAAGGCGTACGTCGCCGCCCTCGAGGCGGGCACGGCTCCCGCCGCGGCCCGGGTCGAAGCGCAGCAGAAGGTGTCCGATCAGCGCCTGGCGCTCGCCAGGCAGGCGGCCACGCTCCGCGGCGATGTGCAGGCCTTCGTCCGGAAGGTCCCTCAGGCGCGGGCCCTGCTGCGTGAGCTGGCCGCCGGCATGGGCGCCGCGCGGGGCCACCGTTTCGGCGCGCGTCCCGGCGCCGGGAACGGCACGGGTCCTGGCGCGGGCCGGATCCCGGCGCCCGGCGCGAACGGGCCGGCGGCGAAACGCCCCGGCCGATTCGGCAGCGGGACCGCCATGGGCGGGCCCGGCAGCATGGGGCGCCGTCAGGCGGGCGCGGGAGCGGCACCGTACGGGATGACGCCATACCGCGGGATGCCGTACCGCGGGATGCGGGACGGCATGATGCCGTGGCGCGGTGGCTGGGGCACTCCATGGGACGCCCGCCCCGGCCGGAACCACCGCTGGATGGGCGGCCCGGGGCCCTGGGACGGCATGGGCTGGGACGGCATGGGCTGGGACGGCATGACCTGGAACGGGATGCCCGGCGGCGGGATGCCCTGGAACGGCGGGCCCTGGCGCCGGCAGCCCGGTAACGGCATGCCCGGCCGGAACGGCTCGCAGCCGAACGCCGCGCCCCAGACGGGCGCACCCCAGACCACCACGCCATAGCTCGGAACCCGAGCCACCTGCGGCAACGGCGGTAGCCGCGCCCTGCACCGCCCGGCTACCCTCCCCCTCCGGCGCCTCGCCGGAGGGGGCTCTCGTCGCGCCACGGCACGCCCGGAGCGCGTGGACGCAGGCGTGCGGTCAGGCGTGGTTCCGGGAGTCTTCGACCCAACCGCGTGACCGCTGCAGGCCGCGAGGACGGCCCGCCGCACGCCACGGCACGACCCAAGTGGTGGGCCCCCGCTTTCGCGGGGGCCCGTTGACGGAATCGTCCGCCATCCACACCTTAGGAGGGGTATGAAGAGAGGTTGCCACGCTCGTTGGCAGCCACCGACAGAAGGATACGGCCAAGCACTGATAGAAAGTTGAGCCGTTCGTGAGAAACGTGGCAAGCCCTGATGAAGGGGTCTTCACGGCTCACCGACACCGCCAGGGACGCGCGAAGGCGCGCGACACAGGCCACCCCGGCGCGTCGACGGCGGAGCGGCCGCGCGTCGCCCGGTCCCGTCACCCGCCGCGATGACCGACGCTACTCCAACAGGTTGTGCTCCAGAGCCCACCGCACCAGCTCGGCACGCGTCTTCACGCCGAGCTTCTCCGACGCCCGCTCCCGGTAGGTCGCCACGGTCTTCTCGCTGATGCCGAGCGCCTCGGCGATCTCCTTGTACGTGCTGCCGTGCGCGATGTGGCGTACCACCTCGTGCTCGCGTTGCGTCAGCCGGGCGTTGCGGTAGGGGTCGCCGCTCGCCATCTCGCGCGCCAGCTCCGCCAGCAGTCGCGCAGGCGCGTAGTACTCGCCACGGGACACCGCCAGGATGGCGTCGACGAGCTGCGTCTCGAGCGAGCTCTTGGGTACGTAACCGGAGCCGCCGGCCTCCAGGAAGCCCTGCACGTACTCCGGATCCTCGTGCATCGACAGCGCGATGAAGCGCGCCCGCGAGAGCTGCTTCTTGAGGACGCGCACGGCCTCGATGCCGTTCATCCCGGGCAGGGAGAGGTCCAGCAGCACGATGTCTGGCTCCACCTCGGAAAGCGCCTCGATCGCCTCCTCCGCGCTCTCGGCCTCCCCCACCACCTGCAGCGCGGACTGCGCGTTGAGCAGCATGCGAACGCCCGCGCGCACGATGGCGTGGTCGTCGACGATGAACAGGCGGATCGGTTCGCGCGTCACGGGCGCCTCATCGGACCGGGAGGCGGGCGTAGAGGGCGGTGCCCTCGCCCGGCGCCGTCTCGATCCGGAAGCTGCCGCCGAGGACCTCGAGGCGCTCGCGCATCCCCATCAGCCCCACTTGCTCGCCGGGGAGCAGGGCGGGCTCGTCGAAGCCCACACCGTCGTCCTCGACGACGCACTGGACATAGCTGTTGTAGGACGTGACGACCACCGAGGCGCGCCGGGCGGAGGCGTGTCGCACGACGTTGGTCAGCCCTTCCTGCACCACCCGGTAGAGCACGACCTCCTCCTGGTGCTGCAGGCGCGACGGCAGGTTCACCAGCACGCTCACGTCGAGCCCGTAGCGCTGGTGGATGTCGCGCGCGTAGCGACGCAGGCCGGCCTCGAGCCCCAGCTCGTCCAGCACCGAGGGCCGAAGGTCGAGCGCGATGCGGCGCACGTCGGAGAGCGTCACCGAGGTCAGCTCCTTGAGGCGTTGCAGGCGGGCCTTGTCGGGGTTGGCGATGCTCTGGTCCAACCCCAGCACCAGCGCGGTCAAGGCCTGCCCGATCTGATCGTGGAGGTCCCGGGAGATCCGGCCCCGCTCCTCCTCTTGCGCCGACAGAAAGGCCTGCAGCAGGCGGGAACGCTGCTGCTCCTTCTCCGCCAGCCGCTCGTGCAGGTGGGTGTGGTTGAGGGAGGCCCGGACGAGGTCGATCACCGCGCCCAGGAAGCCCTCGGACACGTCCTCGCCGCCGGACAACGCCAGCAGCGCCTCGTCGTCCACGGGCACCAGCAGCCAGCCGCCGGTGCGGACGGCCTTCCCACCGCCGAAGACGGCCTCGGCGGCGCCGTTCAGGTCCGGGCGTTTGGGGCAATCGCGCAGCGACTCGAAGGGGCACAGGCCCACCGTGACGGTGGCCAGGTCGCCGCCCGGTCCGTCCCGCAGCAGGGCCTCGCCGCACTCGAACCAGCCCATCTCGAGGAGCGCGGTGAGCGAACGCTCGAGCACGTCGCTCGCCTTCAACGTGTCGGCGACATCCTGCGCCAGCCGGTGCAGGGTCTCGAGCTCCCGCGTCCGGCGCTGCGCCTCGTCGACCGCCACGCCGGCGTCGATCATGGGAAGGATCCGCCTGACCACGAAGCCATCATAGGCGCAGCTAGACCGCAGGGTACGCGCCTGCGAGCGCGGGCTCGTCCGCCCCGGCGAGCCGCGGACGCACCATCATCACGGGCACCGACACGCGCCTCAACACGGCTTCGGCCACGCTGCCCATGAGCAGCCGGCCCAGGCCGCTGCGGCCGTGCGTCGCCATCACCACCAGGTGCACGTCCTCCGACTCGGCGACGGCGACGATCTCGTCCGCCGGGTCCCCGAAGCGCACCACCGTCTCCACCGAGAAGCCCGCATCCGTGAGGGCCCGCACGTCCCCCTCCAGGTCGGCGTAGAGCTCGGCCTTGAGCCCGTCCCACACCTGGCTCTGGAAGATGGGGTGATCGGCTTCGAGCTCGCCCTGGTTGAGCAGCCAGGCGTCCAGCGCCAGCGGCTTCGGCGGCGGGCTGGTGACCCCTTCCGGGACGCCGGCCACCCTCAGCAACAGCACGGCGAAGTCCCGCGGGATGAGCAGCTCCCTCAGGTACGTGAGCGCCTGACGGCTGAAGCCCGAACCGTCGAGCGGTACCAGCACCTTATGCCGTGTCATGCGTCCTCCGATCCCTCGAGCCCGGGCCCGTCACGACCCGCCTCACTCCTCCTGGTGCGAACGGATCACCAGGAAGGGCTTGGACGAACGGCGCAACGCCCCCTCGGCGACGGATCCGAACATCCAGCGATTGAAGCCGCGGCGCCCGTGCGTGCCCATGATCACCGCGTCGCACTCCTCCTCTGCCTCGTGGATGGCCTGGACGGGATCACGGTTCTCGACCAGCCGGGTCTCCACGACGACGCCGGCGTCCGCGGCCTTCCTCGCCGCCTCGTCGAGGACGCCCCTGGCCGCGGACTTGAGGTCCTCGTAGAGCTGCGCCGAGTAGGGCAGCGTCTCGGGGGCGGCGTATCCCGTCGTCAAGGGGTTCTCCAGGACGTGCAAGAAGAGCACCTCCGAGCCCAGGCGGCGCGCGAGCTCGAGCCCTTGCTCGATGGCATGGCTGGCACAGGCGCTTCCATCGGTAGGCATGAGGATCTTGCGATACATGGCTTGCCCTCCTCGGCACACACGGGCCATCCGGCCGGCGATGACGGCCCTCAAGCCCAGCCTAGGAACGGCCCCTCACGCCTCCATCCTGGATTGCCCCGACGCGCGTGTCGGAGTTTTCCCGACGCAGCACACGCTGAGCCGTGGTCGACTGAGAACGGATCGAGGGGCGCGGCCGCGCCGCACCCGACAGCCCGACGCCCCAGCGCCCCTCACCATGGTCACCGTGACCTACCCCCGGCAACCCGCGGTCACGGTGACCACCCTTACCGGGCGTCCGGCACGCCCTCGCGGCCGCCGGAACGCCCCCAGGGCGTGCTTCCGGGCCGCCGCAGGCGGGACCGGGCCACACATCCACTCCCACGTCCACCACGCGGCCCGCGGAGCATGCGCCAGCGCGCGCCAGGGTACCGCGCTGCCGACGACACGCCGGCACCAGGACGCCGGGATCGGAGGCCATCATGGTCGCCACCAGTTGTCCCATCTGCGAAGCCCTGCTGGAGCTCGACGGACCGGCCATCGGCACCACCATCGTGTGCCCGGAGTGCGGAGAGGAGTGGCGCGTGGCGTCCGTGGACCCGCTGACGCTGGTCTACGCCTGGGAGATGGAGGACGAGGCTGCGCTCGACGCCGACGAGGACCACCCGCGGGAGCGCCCGGCCTGAAGGGCGCCGTCACCCTGCGCCGGGCGTCCGCCGGCGTGAGCTCGCAGAGGCGAGCGCATGGCGTGTGGACGCCCGGCCGGGCCGGCTCCCGCCGCCGGGCCGTCAGCGGGCTGCGCGCACCGAGGGCCGGCGCTTGACCGATTCGGCGGCGCCGGTCTCGAGGCAGTCGGCCAGGCGCGAGGCCCACGCCTCGATGCGCGCCCAGTCACGGAAGTCGCCGCTGACGCCGCGCATCGAACGGTTGATCAGCCAGTCCTGGATGTTCAGGGTGTCGGGTTCGATCTTGCCGGCGAACAGCGTCACGTCCTGCGGGCGCAGGCTCGTCACGAGGCCGCGAAGCTCCTCCGGGTAACGCCACCCGCCGAGCGCCTCGACGGGGTCCCCGGGTGTCGTGGGGCCGCTGGAGAACAGCCACAACGGGATCTCGGCCAGCTCGTCCTGGAAGCTCTCGAGGAACTCTCGGGCGTCCTCCAGCCAGCCGCCCGAGTAGAGAGCGCTGCCCAGGACCACGGCGTGGTAGCCCTCCATGCGGACGACCTCCGCCGCAGGGCGCACATCGACCGCCATACCACGCTCCTGGAGCACGCGGCCGACGGCCTCGGCGATCTCGCGGGTGGAGCCGTAGCGGCTGGCATACGCGATGAGGATGGGCACCTGGCACCTCCACGCCGGGACGAGCCCACGAACGAGCAACGTGTCGGCAACCAAGGCGACCGTACGGCCCGGAGCGCGCAGCCCCAAGGGCAGTCGTCCGACAGGGGTGTAGGAGTTTGCCGGACGCCCGCCCCGAGCCCTCCCTTCTCGAGGACGTCCTCCAGCCAGGTCATGGCGCGCGTCATCGACGGGAACCCGAGGGTGGTGGTGGCCTGGAGGACGGCGTGGCGGAGCTCGTCCGCGCTGACGCCCGCCTGCAGCGCACGCCGGGCGTGGCTGTGCAGAGCGCCCTCGTGCGCCGCCCCGACGGCCAGCGCGAACTTGACCAGGCGCTGCTCGCGCTCGCTCAGGGGCCCCGCCTCGGCAGCGGCGTTGCCGAGGCTCTCGTAGGCGTCCACGACGGTCGGATAGCGTTCCTTCAGGCGTTGGTAGGGTCTGGGCAGGCTCATCGGCGCTCCTCCCGGCCCTCGCGAACGGGCCGTCTCCCGGCCCATGCTACTCGCACTGCCCGGGGACCCCCCTGCTGATCGTCGGCGCCTCGATCTGCGGGGGTTGCGCCTGCGCCCCGACGACCGGGAGGTCGGCGGTCGACCAGGCGCGGAAGCCCCCGGCGATGTTCCTGACGTCGCGGTACCCGGCCAGTGTCAGGAACAGCGTGGCGTAGAGGCCGCGCGTTCCGACCCCGCAGTAGACGAGGATGGGTGTGCCGAGGTCGGGCGGCAGCGCGGCGAGATCGTCGGGAAGGTCGGTGACGGGGATCAGCGTGGCGCCGGGAACATGGCCGCTGCGGTCCCACTCGGCCCGGCTCCGCACGTCGAGCACGAACGGCCGGACGGCGGCGATCTCCTGCGACGCGTCCTGTGGGCTGATCTCGAGCCAGTCCTGGCGGCTGGCGGCAGCCATGACGCGGGCGAACGCCGCCTCCCCAGGACGCGGCGCCGACGCCGCGGCGAAGGCGGACAGGGCGACGAGCGCCAGGAGGCCGACCAGGCTCACGTACGTGCGCTTCATGACGGGCATGCTCCTTCCCCCGCAGCGCGGGTCACGACACCGCGGGTCACGCCAGGGCCGGCCACGCGGCCGGCCGCGGAGGCCGCTGCGGGCGCTCCGCCGCCCTCAAGCCGTCACCTCCGTCGGCACCGTCACCTCGTAGAGGACCCGCCTGAGGAAGCCGGTGATCTCGCCGTAGAAGCCGCCGTCGTCGTGCAGGGCGACGGCATCGGCGAAGCGGTCGAACCAGGGCGCGAGGTACGCCGCCGCGATGCCGGTCGCGGCGGCAGAGCGGCCATGCTCCAGCAGCCGGTCGACCGCGTCCGCCACCTCCGCCAGGTGATCGGGCAGCTCCCGCCACTCGGCCGCCGGACGCAGGCCCAGCGCTTCGAGGTCGGCGCGCAGGCGCCGGACGCTCGGTCCCATCAGCTCGCGGTCGCGCACCAGGCCGACGTACGGCGGCGCCGGCACCCCGCCCGGCCGGCTCACGAACAGCGCCAGGTGTGCGGCATGCAACGCGTCGTCGCCGGGCGGGGCGTGCGGGCCGCGCGGGGGCTCGATGCCCAACCACCCCGCGAGGGCGTCGGTGACCGCCGCCAGCCGACCGCACCGAAGGTCGTCGAGCAGCCCTTCGGCGGGAGCCCGGTACACCACGGCGACGACCTGACAAGCGGCTCCCAGCGCTTCGGCGGTAGCGTCGCGCACGACGCCTGGCTCGAGCGGCCGGAGTTCGAGACCCTCCATGCGATGTGACCTCCGTAACCGGCCCTCACGCTAGGGCCGGTCCCAGAGGTCGCCAAGGGTTAAAGGTCCCACACGGCATGTCTACGGCCTTCCGCTGCGCCGGCCGCCGCCCGGGACCGCGTCGAGCCACGGACAGCCGTCGGCGACGGCGCATCGCCGGCCGCGACGCTCGCATCGCCGCGTACGCGCGGGACACCGTCACCGTCGCCGGCCCCGCCGCTCGCCTTCATCCCGAACAGGACATTCTTACCTGTACCCGTCCTCGGAGGCGCCCATAGCATGAGCCGAAGGTGAGTGAGATGACAGCGTCCCAACAGCCATCCGGCGTGAGCCCAACGATCTCGGGCGGCCCCGGCTGGTGCCGCGGACGCGGGAGATCGGTGCGGTGAGCACGCCCTCGAAACCGCGCCGCAAGAACAGCAAGTCCGCCGCGAACGCCCGGCCTGCGCGCACGGGCGGCTCGCGTGCCGCAGCGGAGCCGGTGAAGGATCCCCGGCCGGTGCTGCTCCTGGGCGTCGGGAACATCCTCTACGGCGATGAGGGCCTGGGCGTCTATCTCGTCCACAGGCTCCGGCGAGGCTACAAGGTCCCGGAGGACCTCCGCATCATCGACGGGGGCGCCGCCGGCTGGCACCTGCAGCCCTACATCGCCGAGGCGCGCCGCGTGGTGATCGTCGACGCCGTCGCCGGCACGGCAGGCTCCATCTACCGCTTCAGCCATCGCGACATCCCTTCGGGGCTGCGCAGCGGCACGCTGCGCTCGCACGAGCTCGACGTGGCGGAGTTGCTCCGCACCATGGAGGCCCAGGACGAGCTTCCCCCGACGCGCATCATCGCGATGGGCGTGACCTCGGCCACGGCACCCCTGGACCACCTGTCCATGGGCCTGTCGCCCGAGATCGAGGCGCGCCTGCCGGCGCTGGAGCTGGTGCTCCTCGCCGAGCTCGCCGACGCCGGCGTGCTGCTGGAACCGCGCGGCAAGGGTCCGCCCGAGGTACGCGGTCAGGCGCGAGCCCGGAGGCCGCGCCGAGGGCAGCATGCATGAGCTCGGCATCGCCCGGTCCATCGTAGACATCGCGGTCGAGACGGCACGCCGCGGAAGCGCCAGGCGCGTGACCTGCGTGGGTCTGCGGGTAGGTGCGCTGGCCGGCGTGGAGGAGGACGCCCTCGACCTGGCGTTCGAGGTCGCTCGCCGCGGCACGCCGGCGGAGTCCGCCGACCTGCGGGTGGAGACGGTAGCGCTCCGCTGCCACTGTGCGAGCTGTGATGTCGACTTCGACGTCGACGACCGTCACGGCATCGCGCTCTGCCCCGTGTGCCGGAAGCCCAGCGGCGACATCCGCGCGGGGATGGAGCTCGAGGTCAGCTACGTCGAGGTGATGTGAATGAGCGAGACCAGACCCGTCGGCATCAGCGTGCTCACGGACCGGGAGACCGACCGCGGCCGCGTGATCGACGTGGAGAAGGGCGTGCTGGCGAGGAACGACGAGCTCGCCGCCATGAACCGCGCACGCTTCGACCGGCACGGCCTGCTGGTGCTGAACGTGCTCTCCTCCCCCGGCTCGGGCAAGACGACGTTCCTGGCCAGGCTGCTCCGCGAGCGCCGCGACCTTCCGGCCGCCGTCATCGTGGGCGACCTCGCCACCGACCGGGACGCCGACCAGCTGCGCGGCTCCGGGGCGGAGGTGGTGCAGATCACCACCGGCGGCGTGTGTCATCTGGAGGCGGCGATGGTGGCGGGCGCGGCGGAGCGTCTGACGCTCGACGGCAAACGCCTGCTGCTCATCGAGAACGTCGGCAACCTGGTGTGCCCTGCCGCCTACGACCTGGGCGAGGGGCTGCGGGTGGTGCTCATCTCGGTCACGGAGGGCGAGGACAAGCCCCTCAAGTACCCGAGCATGTTCAAGACCGCCGACGCCGTGGTGATCAACAAGATGGACCTCGGGGAGGCCGTGGGGCTGGACGAAGCCGCCCTCCGCGCCAACCTCGAGGCGCAGTGCCCGCGGGCCGCGGTGTTCGCCGTGTCCGCGCGGACCGGCGCGGGCATGGAGCCCTTCTATGCCTACCTCGACCAGCAGCTCCGAGCCGGCGACCGCCCCGCGCGCTGAGCCCGCGCCCGCGGGCCCCGTCGTGCGGTCGCGGCTGCGCGTCCGCGGCATCGTGCAGGGGGTGGGCTTCCGGCCGTTCGTGTACCGGCTGGCGCGGCGGGAGGGCCTGCGCGGCTGGGTGCTCAACGATGGTGACGGCGTCCTGATCGAGGCGGCGGGGGCGGAGGCGGCGCTGGCGGGGTTCGTCCGCGCGTTGCGCCTGGAGTGCCCGCCGGCGGCCCGTATCGAGGCCGTGGCGGAGCTCGAGCGCGCCCGCGTGGCGGAGCTCCCGGCCGCCTTCGTCATCCGCGAGAGCGCCCGCCACGGCGACGCCACCACCCTCATCTCGCCGGACCTGGCGGTGTGCGACGCCTGCCTGGCCGAGCTCTTCGATCCCTCGGACCCGCGCTACCGGTACCCGTACATCAACTGCACCCACTGCGGGCCCCGCTACTCGATCGTCACCGCGCTGCCCTACGACAGGGCACGCACCACCATGGCGGCGTTCCCGATGTGCGCGCACTGCGAGACGCAGTACGCCGACCCCGACGACCGCCGCTTCCACGCCCAACCGGTGGCCTGCCCGACCTGCGGCCCGGCCTACCGGTTGCTGGGACCCGAGGGGCGCGACCTGGCCTGTCCCGACCCCGTCGCCGCCGCGGCGCAGCGCCTCGCCCGCGGCGAGATCCTGGCGGTGAAGGGCATCGGCGGCTACCACCTGGCGTGCGACGCCCGCGATGCCCGGGCCGTGGCGGCCTTGCGGCGACGCAAGGTGCGCAAGGAGAAGCCGTTCGCGCTGATGGCCCGCGATGTCGACGCCGTCCGCGCCGTGGCCGCGCCCGGCCCGGCCGAGCTGGAGGCGCTGCGCTCCCCCGCCCGCCCCATCGTGCTGCTGAGCAAGCGCGCCGCCGGCCTGGACGCGCGCCTGCTGCACGCGCTGGCGCCGGACAACGCCGACATCGGCGTGATGCTGCCCTACGCCCCCTTGCACCACCTGCTGTTCGCCGCCGGAGCCCCGGAGCTGCTCGTCATGACCAGCGCCAACCGCTCGTCCGAGCCCATCGCCTACCGGGACGAGGAAGCGCTGCGGACGCTCACCGGGCTGGCGGACGCCTTCCTGGTGGGCGAGCGGCCCATCGCGCGGCGCATCGACGACTCGGTGGTAGCGGTCCTCGGCGGCACGCCGACGGTGATCCGCCGTGCCCGCGGCTACGCGCCCGCCCCGGTGGTGAGCGACCCGCGCTTCGCCGCCACGCCGCCGGTCCTCGCCTTGGGCGCCGGGCTCAAGAACAGCATCACCCTGGCGGTGGCCGGGCAGGCGTTCGTCAGCCAGCACCTCGGCGACCTGGACAACCTCGACGCCGCCATGGCCTTCGAGGAGACCGTGCGCGACCTCGGCGCCATGTACGGCGTCGACCCGCGAGGCGCCCGCGTGGTGCACGACCTGCACCCCGGCTACCGCTCCAGCCGCTTCGCGCGCGCCCTGGGAGCGCCGACGCTGGCCGTCCAGCACCACCGGGCGCACGTGGCATCCGTCCTCGCCGAGCACGGCGCCTGGGACGCGCGCGTTCTGGGCCTGGCCTTCGACGGCGCCGGCCTCGGCGACGACGGCACGGTGTGGGGCGGGGAAGCCTTCCTGGGAAGCCTGACCGAGGGGCTGGCGCGCGTCGCGCATCTGCGCCCCGCCTGGCTCCCCGGCGGCGACGCCGCGGCGCGCAGGCCGCAGCAGGCGGCCGCCGGCTTCCTGCTCGCGCAGGCTGACGACGCGTGGGAGGCGCTCCTGCCGGCGCGCATCGTGGCGGTCTCCCGGGCCGTCACGGCGAGCCCCGGCGCCTGCCCGTCCACCACCAGCATCGGCCGGCTGTTCGACGCCGCGGCCGGGCTGCTCGGCTTCGACCGCGCCATGACCTTCGAGGGGCAGGCGGCGATGTGGCTCGAGGCGCTGGCCCGGAACGGAGCACGCCGCGACGACCCCGGCTACCCCCTCCCCTTCGACGGCGCCACCTGGGACCACCGGACCCTGCTCGGCGCCCTGCTCCGGGACGTGCACCGCGGCGTGGGAGCGGAGCGCTGCGCCTGGCGCGTGCACGCCGGGATCGCGACCGGCGTCGTGGCGGCGGCGGAACGGCTGGCCGGGGCGCACGGCGTCGGCGTGGTGGTGCTGTCGGGTGGCGTATGGCAGAACCGTCTGCTTCACGAGCTCGGCGTGGCCGGGTTGCGCGGCTGCGGGCTGGAGCCGTGGTGGAACCTGGCCGTCTCGCCGGGAGACGGGGGCATCTCGCTGGGGCAGGCGGCCCTCGCCGCCGTGGCCGCAGAGGATGGCTGGAGGGAAGGGCATGTGTCTCGGGATCGCATGTGAGGTCGTGCAGGTCGAGGACCGTGACGCCTGCCTGCTGCGCGTGGGCAACGGCGTCCAGCGCTGCTTCACCGGGCTGGTGGAGCCGCTCGCGCGGGGGGACTGGGTGCTGATGCACGCCGGCTTCGCCGTGCAGCGCATCTCGCCCGCCGAGGCGCGCGCCAACCTCGAGCTGGTGCACCGCGCGGCCCTGCTGCAGGAGGAGGCGAGGGCGCCGTCACGGTCGCCGGGGACGCCGCCGGGCGCCGGCGGGCAGGACGACCCGTGAGCGACGAGCGACGCCGTGAGCCGCCCGGCGAGCTGCGCGGGGACGCCTACCGCGACCCCGGCCTGGTCGCCGCCCTGGCGGGCCGGGTGCGGGCCGCCGCGTCGGAGCTCGGGCGACCGCTCAAGCTGATGCACATCTGCGGCACCCACGAGCACGCCCTCGGGCGGTACGCGCTGCGCGACCTGCTGCCGCCGGAGCTGAGCCTGCTGGCCGGGCCCGGTTGCCCGGTGTGCGTGTGCGACAGCGCGTTGATCGACGCGGCCGTCCGCCTGGCGCTCCGGCCGGGCGTCGTCGTGGCGTCCTTCGGCGACATGCTGGCGGTGCCCGGCAGCCTGCCGCTGCGCGGCGAGGGCAAGGGCGACGTGAGGATGAGCCTGGAGAGCGCGCGGGCCCAGGGGGGCGAGGTGCGCGCCGTGACCAGCGTGTTCGAGGCCGGGCGGCTGGCCGCCGAGACCCCGGAGAGCGAGGTGGTGTTCTTCTCCGTCGGCTTCGAGACCACGGTGGTGGCCACGGCCGCGCTGCTGCGGCGCGACCCGCCCCCCAACCTGAGCATCCTGGAAGCCAACTACTACACCCCGCCCGCGACCGCCATGCTGCCCTCCCTTCCCGGCTTCGACGTGGACGGGCTGCTGCTCCCCGGCCACGCCACCGCGGTGACGGGGACGGGCGTCTACGACGGCCTGCCCGCCCTCGGCATCAGCTGCGCGGTGGCCGGCTTCGAGCCCGCCGACATCCTGGCTGCGGTGTCGGCGGTGCTCCGGCAGCTGCTGGAGGGCCGCCCGCGCATCGACAACGCCTACCCGCGGGTGGTCTCGCGCCAGGGCAACCCGCGAGCGCTGGCCGAGCTCGCCGAGGTGTTCGAAGCGACGCCGCGGCGCTGGCGCGGCATCGCCGACATCGACGCGTCGGGCTTCGACCTGCGCCCCGCCTACCGGCAGCGCAGCGCCCGCGCGCGCTTCCCCGACGCGTTCACGGCGGAGGGGGCCAGCGCGCGCGAGCACCCCGCCGGCTGCCGCTGCGCCGAGGTCACCCTGGGGCAGGTCACGCCCGACGCCTGCGCGCTGTTCGGGGGCCGCTGCACCCCCGACAACCCCTACGGTCCGTGCATGGTCAGCCACGAGGGCACCTGCCGCGCCTGGCAGCAGTACGGCATGGCCCGCGGGCGCATCGCGGTGCGGACGGCGTAGGCGACCGGCGATGTCCCACTACGAGACCATCCGCCTGTCGCACGGTAGCGGCGGCCGCCTGACCGCCGAGCTGGTGCGCGACGTGTTCCTGGCCGCCTTCGCCTCGGAGCCGCTGGCGGCGCTCACCGACGCCGCCATCCTGGAGAGCCCGGGCGGGCGGCTGGCCTTCACCACCGACGCCCACTCGGTGACGCCCTGGCGCTTCCCGGGCGGCGACATCGGCCGCCTGGCGGTGGCCGGCACCGTCAACGACCTGGCGGTGATGGGCGCCAGACCGCGCTACCTGTCGGCCGCCTTCCTGTTGGAGGAGGGGTTCAGGCTCGACGACCTCGCCGAGGTGGCGGGCTCCATGAGGCGCACCGCGGACGAGGCCGGGGTGGCCATCGTGGCCGGCGACACCAAGGTGGTGGAACGCGGCAAGGGCGACGGCATCTACATCGCGACCGCGGGCGTGGGGTGGCTTCCGGAAGGGCGCGATATCGGGCCCCACCGGCTCACGGCAGGCGACGTGCTGCTGGTGAACGGCACCCTGGGCGACCACGGCATGGCGGTGATGGCCGCTCGCCAGGGGCTCGACCCCTCCGGCAGCCTGCGCAGCGACGTGATGCCGCTGGCGTCCCTGGTGGAGGCGCTGCTGCGGGCAGCGCCGGGAACGCGCTTCCTGCGGGACCTGACCCGCGGAGGCCTGGCTGCGGTCGCCAACGAGATGGTCGCCGGCCGGCCGCTCGGCTTGCGCGTGTTCGACGCCCGGGTGCCGCTCAGCGCGGACGTGATGGAGATCGGCGAGATGCTCGGCATCGACCCGCTCCTGACGGCCAACGAGGGCAAGCTGCTGGCAGCCGTCCCGGCGGAGGAAGCGGACGCCGCCCTGGCCGCGCTTCGGGCGCATCCCGCCGGCAGGCGGGCGGCGGTGATCGGCGACCTGCTGGTGGAGCCGGCGGGCCTGGCGCTGGTCGAGACGGCCTACGGCAGCCGCAGGGTGTTGGAGATGCCGGTGGAGGAGCAGCTCCCCCGCATCTGTTGAGGCACCGCGCCGCCCGCGGGGCCCGCCCCCAGGACGCCGCCGCGGCGGGCGAAAGACCCTGCCGGGGGCGGGAGCCTCGTTGCTACAGTGAGGTCGCCCGGAGCGGCCGCGTCAAGCGCGACGGCCCGGGCCGACCCGGGGCGCCCCGCCTCCGGTCCCCTGCCGCGACCGCTGCGTGGCGACGCGCCACGTGGGGCGGTCGCGGGCCTCGGCGGCGCCACCTCGAGTGGCTTGGCCGCCGGTGAAGCGGAGGTCGCCATGCGTATCTTGCACCCCACCGACTTCTCGAGCACGGCCGAGAAGGCCCTGGCGCTGGCCCGCGACCTGCGGCAGCGCGTGAGCGGCGAGCTGCATCTGGTCCACGTCCAGCAGCGATTCGAGAGCACCGCGGCGCACCCCTACCTGCAGCCGCAGTTCGACGGCCTCAGCCCGGAGCTGACGCGCCGCCTCGAGGAAGCGCGCAAGGAGGAGGTCGACCGCCTGCGCAACATGCTGGACCACCTGGCGGCGCCGGACGCCACCTCGGAGCTGCGCTGGGGCGAACCTCTCACGGAGCTGCTGGACGCCACCCGCTCCGCGGACCTGGTGGTGATGGGCGCCCACGGAGCCAACCGGCTCGACAACTACTTCCTGGGCGGCGTCGCCGGGCGCCTGGTGCGGCGCTCGCCGGCACCGATCATCACCGTGCGCGACGAGGTTCCGTCGCTGCAGGTGCGGCGCATCCTGGTCGCCACGGACTTCGGCGAGGCCTCCCATCAGGCCTGGGCCTGCTGCCGCGCGCTCGCCAAGCACGGCATCAAGCTGGTGGTGGCGCACGTCCTGGACGACGACCGGGTGCGCAACAACCCGGACTACATGAGCACCGTCACCGACGCGCTGGATCGCCTCGTCGGGGACGTCGCCGAGCGGCACGTCGTGCGCCACGGCAACCCGGTCACGGTGCTCCCGGCCGTGGCCGAGGAGGTCGGCGCCGACGTCATCGCCATCGGCGTGCGTCGCCACTCGGCGGCGCTGGGGTTGCTCCTCGGCAGCCGGGCGGACCAGCTGCTCCGCTCCAGCGCCATCCCCATCCTGAGCGTGCCGCAGCCTGAAGGCTGAGCCGGCTGCCGGATCGGCAGGTGCCTAACGGCACCTGTCTCACAACAGCGGCCCCACAGCGATCGTCCCAGGCTGGCTGTCTCGGAGTGGCTGTCGGGGAGGGCGGCCCCGGCGCCGGGCCCGTCAGGCCTCGGGGATACCGAAGCGGGGCGCGTCCTCGAAGTAGATGGCGCTGCCGTCCAGGCGCACGTACCGGAGCCGCACCAGCTCCTGCACCGCGGCCTCGATCTTGCCGGCCTGGTCGCGACAGTGCCGCGCCAGCTCCTCGATGTGGCACCCGGCGCCCAGCAAGGTGACAGTCACGAACACCCCCTTGGCCGCGAGGCTCAGCCGCTCGTCGTCGATCACGATGTCGCTGGAGCGCATGCGCGGGCGGCCATGCGCCGCGCTGTCCGGGGTGGTGCTCGCCATGGCGACAACCTACGGTACCGACCCGGCTCCCACAATGAACAAATCGTCACTTGCGCGTCGCAGGCGCCCCTCGCGCGCGGCCCGAGGCCCGCGCCGGCGACCCGGGCGCGGCCCCCGGCCGGCCGCGACGGCTAGGCGCCCGCGGCCTCGAAGGTTGCCTGGACGAGGCCCTTCGCCTCCTCCTGCAGCCGGCGCAGGTGCTCCTCCCCGCGGAAGCTCTCCGCGTAGATCTTGTAGACGTCCTCCGTGCCGGAGGGCCGGGCCGCGAACCAGCCGCCATCGGTGACCACCTTGAGCCCGCCGATGGCATCGCCGGTCCCCGGGGCGGTGGTGAGGCGCGCGCGGATGGCGTCCCCGGCCAGCGCGTCGGCCTTCACGGCATCCGGCTGCATGTGCGCCAGCACGCGCTTCTGGGCGGCGCTGGCGGGAGCGTCGCTGCGCGCGTAGCACGGCTCGCCGAAGCGAGCGGTCAGCGCGCGGTAGAGCTCGCCCGGATCCTCGCCGGTGACGGCGGTGATCTCCGCCGCCAGCAATCCCAGCAGCAGGCCGTCCTTGTCCGTGGTCCACACGGCGCCGTCGCATCGCAGGAACGACGCGCCGGCGCTCTCCTCGCCGCCGAAGCCGTAGCGGCCACTCTTCAGCCCGTCCACGAAGTACTTGAACCCGACCGGCACCTCCGCCAGCGGC
>Ga0102953_1000441_pt1 | contig 28914 bp, 22 predicted proteins | sample SalPon2A_C_D2_MG_FD_78509 | JGI IMG/M metagenome (GOLD analysis project Ga0102953, IMG submission 78509) | Soil microbial communities from South San Francisco under conditions of wetland restoration - Salt Pond MetaG R2A_C_D2_MG | ecosystem: Environmental > Terrestrial > Soil > Wetlands | place... | reverse complement strand
CACGGGTGCGGGCGGGCAACCGGTGCAGCACGGCGGCCTTGGCCACCGGCTCCACGGGCGCATTGCACACCGTGCAGCGCGTGAAGGGCCGGGCCAGCCCCAGCAGCTCGAACCGCGCGCACACCGCGGCGAGCTGCTCGCGGGGCTTGGCGGCGGGCGGACGGTAACCGCGCGTGACGGCTCGCTGCGCGAGCAGCCGTCGGTCGCGGCTGAGCAGGATGCGGCCCTCGTCTGTGGCGATCCGCACCAGCTCCGCATCCGCCCAGTCCGGACGCCACAGCGCATCGAAGCCCAGCAGGCGCAGCAGCCGCGCCAGCGCGCCCAGGTGCACGTCCACCAGGAAGCGCGGGCTGCGCAGCGGCCGCTGGGCCAGGCGGGTCACCGCCGAGATGTCCAGCGCCTCGAACACCGGGTAGAGCGCGACGCGATCCCCCGGCCGCAGCCGCTCGGCGAAGCCCACCGAGCGGCCGTTGACCAGGGCCAGATCGACATCCGCCTCGGGCAGGTGCAGCGCCCCGAGGAGGCCGCCCACGGTTGGCGGGTGCGGCAGGGCCCAGCGGAAGGCCCGCTGCCGGTGTGCCTGCGGCAGGCGGTCGTTCAGCTCGGCGTAGCAGCGCACGTCCACGGCATCGGCGGCCATGCTTGCGCCCCGCTCACAGGGAGATGGAGCCTTCACGGAAGTCGGTGCGGCCGCAGAGCGCGTTGACCAGCACGGGCCGGCCCTGGGCGCTGAGCTCCTTGGCCTGCCGCAGGGCCGGCCCCGCCGCCTCCTCCGCCTCGACGAGCAGCCCCTCGGCGCCAAGGCCGCGCGCCGCCTCGTGATAGGCCGCCTGGCCCAGGTTCGTGCCCACGTCGTCCCCCAGCACGCGCACCTGCTCCCGGGCGATCTGCTGCCAGGAGCCGTCGTTGCCCACCAGCCCGATCACGGGCACGCCGTGCCTCGTGAAGGTATCCCATTCGGGCAGGGTATAGCCCACCGACCCGTCTCCGTAGAGGATCCACACCTCCGCCGTGGGGCGCACCAGCTTGGCGGCCAGCGCGAAGCCCGCCCCAGCCCCCAGCGTGCCGAAGACCCCCGGATCGAGCCAGGATAGGGGCCTGCGTGGCCGCACGAGGTAGGAGGCGGTGGCCACGAAATCGCCGCCATCCCCCACCAGCACGCTGTCTTCGGCCACCACGTCATCCAGCCGGCGGCAGAGCCGCACGGGATCGAGCCCCTCCCCGGCGGGGGCCGGCCGGGCGGCGATCTCTTCCTCCCGTGCGCGGTCCTCGCCGCGCCGCGCGGCGATCCAGTCCTCCCGCCGCCAGCGGCCGGGGCTGCTGAGCTTAGCCAGGGCGCGCAGGAAGCCGGCCGGGTCCCCGCGCACGCCCAACTGCGGGCGTCGGTTCAGGCGCAGCTCCCGCGCCGACCGGTTCACCGAGACCACGGGGGTACGCCGGGGCAGGTCCCGGCCGTAGTTCAGGCGGAAATCCGCCGGCACGCCCGCCAGCAGCACCAGGTCCGCCTCGCGCAGGGCCTGGCGCCGCCGGTGGCGGAGCAGCAGCGGGTGCTCCCGCCCCAGCAGGCCCCGGGCCATGCCGGAGAGATAGACGGGCAGCCCCATTGCCTCGATTGCCTCGCGCAGGGCCGGGATGCCCGCCGGATCGTTCGCGGCTTGGCTGCCGATCAGGAGCACCGGGCGCCGGGCCCGCTCCAGCAGCCGGGCGGTGCGGCGCAGTGCAGCGGCCGGCGGCGGCGGGGGTGCGGACGGCCGCGCCGGGGCGCGCTCGGCGCCGGGCGCGAACATCCGCTTCAGCCGGAAGTCCAGGTAGCGGTTGAGCAGGGCCCCCCGCCAGCCACGGGGCTGGGACGCGCCGTCCAGGCCATAGGTCTGCCGCACCAGGGCTTCGGGATAGAGCAGATCGGCGGGCAGCTCCACGAACACCGGGCCGGGCACGCCGCTCCGCGCCTCGGCGAAGGCCTGTTCCAGCGTGGGCCCGATCTCCCGGACGCGCCGCGGGAATGCGGCCCATTTGACGTGCGGGCGCATCAGGGCGAACTGGTCGATGTCCTGCAGGGCGCCGCGCCCCTTCAGCAGGCAGGGGGCGGCCCCGCCCAGCACGATCACGGGCGATTGCGCGAGCTGCGCGTTCTTCACCGCGGTGATCGTGTTGGTCAGCCCCGGCCCGGCGGTCACCGCGGCCACGCCTGGCACGCCGGTGAGTCGCGCGGTGGCGTCGGCCGCGAAGACCGCCGTGGCCTCGTGCCGCACATCCACCACCCGCATGCCGCGGGCCTTGCAGGCCACCAGGATCGGGGAGATGTGCCCTCCGCACAAGGTGAACAGGAAGCGCACGCCGTGGGCCTCCAGCACCTGGGCCACGCGGTGCCCGCCGTGGGTGTCCGGCGATGGGTGCATCGTTCACCTCCTCCTGAAGAATCGCTGGCGGAAGGCTACCGCCCACGGCGGATGCCACCGGGGCCATGCCTCATGCTCCCACACGCACCGGGCCTCTACCAACCAGGGGGCCCGGGGCCGATTCTGCGACCCCCGCGGACGCCCTAATGACGGCCTCGGAGACGGCCTGGAGCCCCGGAAGCCCCGGCACGCACGGCTTCACATCGCTTCGGATTGTGCTTTATTTTCGCTGCAAGCGAGCGCAATAATTACGTTACGTCTCTCGACCATGCATCCTGGGGGACAAAAAAGGAGGGAATGCGGCCGCTCGCCAAGTGTTGAGCCGCACGCCGCGGTCCGGACCATGGCAGGCAAAGAGGGGGTTCGGATTGTCACTGACGTCGAACAGCCATAGCATGACGCCCGGCCATGGCCGGGGCCATCGAAAGCAAGGCGGCTTCAGGGTCGGAGGGAGTTCATTTCTCTGAGTCCCGAAGGGTGTCTAGGCGTCCGCATGGCTGCTTCCTGCCGGACGCCCGCTTGATCCCCTTCGCCAGTTGCGTTCGATTCGGTTTCCTTTCGCACACCTGACATTCCCACGCAGCAGAAGCCCCACTCCCGCGTACCCGTTCGCGGCTGGGTCGCCGGCAGTCGAGCGCTTCCGTCGGTCGATCGTCAATGGCATGCGCCGGGCCACTCCGTGTGCCCGGGCGGCTTCCGGAATGGGGAGCAACGGGCGTGCTGCGCCTGCGGCACGCGCCGGGCAATGCCCATTCCGGCAATCCGCGCTGCTGCTCGCGGCTTGGCCGCCGGCATGTGCCCATTGGCCCCATCCTTCCGTACTTCTGGAGGATTGACGATGAGATCAACAATCGTGGCAAGGATCAGGGCGGGTGCCATTGCCCTGGTGGCCGTAGCGGCGCTGTCCATGGTGTTGGCGTTGCCGAGCCATGCGCAGGTGGATCCTGCATCCGTCGAGCTGGACCTCGCTCCCGGCACCTCCGATACCGTGGCCAAGACGGTGGGCACGCCTGTCTTGCCGCCCGCCCTGGACCTGTGCCTGCTGTTCGACCTGTCGGGCAGCTACTCGGACGACCTCACCAAGATCAAGACCGATTCGCTGGCCCAGGCGTTGTTCGACGACGTGCGGGCCTCTATCAGCGATTCCTGGTTCTGCGTGGGCAGCTTCGTGGACTACCCGTTTCTCAACTGGGGTGACGCCGCTTATGGCGACTACGCCTATCAGCTCAACCAGGACCTGACCGCGGATGGGCCGACGTGGGTCGGGGCTATCAACAGCCTCACCACCCACTACGGCGGGGATGGGCCGGAAGCCCAGTACGAAGGACTCTATCAGATGGCGACCGGCGTGGGCCGGGAGGTTACGCCGGCCGGCGCTTCCGTGGGCGACGTTGCCGCGGGCCTTGCGCCTGCGTGGCGGCCGGCCGCGGGCGTGACGCGCGTGGTGGCCATTACCACCGACGCGCCGTTCCACGACCCGGGCGACCCCGCGGGTGTCACCCCGTGCGATGCAGCGGCGCGGCCTTGCGAATACCCCGGCCCATCCCGTGACGACACAGTGGCGGCGCTGACCGCGGCGGGCATCAAGGTGGTGGCCATCAAGGCCCCGGGATCGGGCGCCGAAATGGACGACATCGCCGCCGCCACGGGCGGGTCGGTGGTGACCACCGACGACACCAGCAGCCAGATCGCCACCGCCATCGTGGAAGGGATCGGCAACTTGCCCACCACGGTGATTCCCAGCGCGATCGGCTGCGGCCCGCTCACGGTCGGGTTCATCCCCGCGACGCGGACCGTGCTCAGTGGCGAGACTGCCGCGTTTACCGAGACCATCGCGGTGCCCAACGACCCGGCGCTTTCCGGCACGGTCGTGGAATGTCAGGTGGCCTTCATGACCGATTCGGACCTGAATCTGGGCACGGAGACCATCCGCATCAATATCCTGGACGTCACACCGCCGCAGGCGGCGTGCCTGGAAGGCGTGAACCCGGCCGGCCATACGCCCAAGGCGGGTCAGAAGTCCCCGGGCATGAACGAGGACGGCTTCTACCGCATCGAAGCGTCCGATAACGTGGCCGTGGCCAGCATCTGGCTGTTGGATCTGGGCAGCGGCACGCAACTCGGGCCGTTCGCCAACCCGAGCAACATCAAGTATGTCCAGAACGCCAGTCCGCCCGGCGTCCGGGCCGTGTCGAACGGTGACGTGGACTACAAGGTGAATGGGAACGGCGACTTCTCCGTCTACGCGGTGGATACATCCGGCAACGTCTCGGCCTTGAACCCGACGTGCCTGGTGCCGCCTCCGCCCAAGTAGGCATTTCCACGCAGTTCCTGATCGTCGCTTGCGGCGAGCCTTCGGCCACGGCACGGGCGTTGCGCCCCTGCCGTGGCTTCGCATTCCGGGCTGCGTCCAGCGTCAGCCCTGCCAAGCCCGCTTGCGCCGGGCGCGCACCTCGTCCGCCAGCGCTGCCCGTAGGTCCGCCGCGAAGAGCCGCCGCAGCGCCGGAATGACGACGCGCTCCTCCTGGCCCAGGTGCACCTCGAATTCCTCCGCCAATGCCGCCGCCGTCTCCAGCAGCGTGCCCCGCAGCCCGGCGTGGCGAGCGGGCGCGGCTTCCAGCGCTTCGCAGGTGGCCACCAGCGTCGCCAGCAGCGGCTCGTGGCGGCGGTGCTCCGTGGCCATCCGCTCCAGGGCGGCATCCAGCTCCGGCTCCCGCCCACGCAGACGCGGGGTCAGGCTCTCCTCCTCATCCGCCACGTGCAGCGGCAGGGCCTCGGTGAAGTAGCGGCGCACGCGGGCCGCGGCCCCGCGTACCTCATCCGCGGGCAGGTCGTCGGCCTCGCCCAGGCGGCGTGCCAGCTCCGTGAAGAAGCGAATGCGCTGGTGGCAGTCCAGCAGCAGTTCCACGACGTCGGGGGTCTCGTTTTCGGTGGCGGGCGGGGGAAACGTCAGTGGCATGGGGGCTCCTCGTCGGGTGGCGTCTGCCCCCCCAGCATACACCCCGAGCGGCGGGTGCGGGGCGCCGCGCTCCCGGAGGCGCCCCGTCCCCCCAATTCGGCTCTTGACCGGGGTCAGTGCGGTTCCATCCACAAATAGAGTGCAGGGCGCTTCGCTCCCTGGTGGGGTGTGGGGGCAACGCCCCCACGGCCGGACTCCCTTTCAAGGCACAGCCTACTCCCGCCGCTCGCGCCGGCCCCGGCCCGCCAGCAGCACCAGTGCTGCCAGGAGCAGTGCCGCGGCCAGTCTGCGGTAGCGCTGCGATCGGTGCGGGTTCATGGTGCCCCTCCTGCGCAGATCGATGCGGTGCCTCGCGGGCGGCGCACCGCGGGGGCACGCAGCACCGCGAGCGTTGCAACCAGTCTGCGGTAGAGGGGCTTACGCGCGGCTTACGGGGCACCTACGGATGTCATACGGGGGGAGCCGCGGCATGCAGGGGGGGTGCTGACCGGCGAGGCCCGATGTGGACGAAACCCGTCGAGCGCCCGGACGGGGGTGAGGGGAGGGGCGATGCCGTCGGTCGCGTGCGCTGGACGGCTACTGCCCGTAGGGCTCCGGCGCGGGCCGGCGGGGCAGGAAGGCGTGCAGCAAGGCTCCACCCAATGCCGCGGACAGCAAGGAGCCGACGAGAATTCCGATTCGCGTATCCACGCCGTAGGCGAAGCCCGCACCCTCGAAGGCGAGGGAACTGACGAACAGGCTCATCGTGAAGCCGATCCCGCACAACACGGCCGCGCCGTAGAGCGCACCCCAAGTGACACCGTCCGGCTTGCTGAGTCCCACGGCGGACGCCAACGCGCAGGCGCCCAGCACCCCTGCTTGCTTGCCCACCAGCAACCCGAGGGCAATGCCCAGCGGCAGCGGTGCCAGCAGGCGCTCCAGGGAGAAGCCCGCCAGCGGGACGCCGGCGTTGGCCAGGGCGAACAGAGGCAGGATGCCGAACGCCACCCACGGATGCAGGGCGTGCTCCAGGTGCTCGCCCGGCCGCGCCTCGGGCTGCCCGGGGTGGCTGGACGGTACCCGGTGCGGGATGATCAACGCCGTGGCCACGCCCGCCAGGGTGGCGTGCACGCCGGACTTGAGCACCAGCACCCACAGCACTACCCCCAGCAGCACATAGGGTGCCGTGCGACTGACGCCCAACATGTTGAGCGCCAGCAACGCGACCAGCGCCAGGGCAGCCCCCGCCAGAGCGGGGATGGACAACTGGCCTGCGTAGAACAGCGCAATCACAACGATGGCGCCCAGGTCGTCGATCACGGCGACGGCCAGGAGGAACATCTTCAGCGCCGTCGGCACCCGCCGCCCGAACAGCGACAGCACGCCCAGCGCGAATGCGATGTCCGTCGCGGCGGGGATGGCCCACCCGTTCAGCGCCACGGGGTCCGCCTGGTTGAGCCAGACATAGATGGCCGCGGGCACCGCCATGCCGCCGATGGCCGCCAGCGCCGGATACACCACCCGGGCCGGACGGGAAAGCTCGCCCGCGCAAATCTCCCGCTTGATCTCCAACCCAACCAGGAAGAAGAAGACGGCCATCAGCCCGTCGTTGATCCACAGCAGCAGGGGCTTGTCCAGCACCAGCGCCCCCACCTGCACCATGACGGGTGCGGAAAGCAGGGCTTGGTAATATGGGGCCAGCGGGGTGTTGGCCCACGTCAGCGATACCAGGGCCGCGACGACGAGAACGATCCCGCCGGCGGACTCCAGCCTGAGAAATTCGCGGATAGCTTGCATGGCAGGCGCAAGGCTCACGTGACGGTGTGACCGGGCCGGACATCGAGGTGTGCGGCCCGCAGCGTTCAATGCCGATGCGACAGCTTCATGTCAGCCTGGGGTGCGCCAGAGCGTCAAGGGAAATCGGATAGTGGGCCGCACGGCCCGCACGGGGTGCCGGGGGGCAATGCACGAAGGGGGTGCGCGGGGCCTTGCGGCTGCCGCCGACGCTGCGACCACAGCCGCCAAGTCCGCGCGGGTGGGGCTGCTAGCTGCGCGGGGCCTTCGTGGTGTTGGCCGTAACCTTGGTGGCCAGTGCGTCGGAGCAGGCGTCCACGACGCGGTAATCGTCGGGATTGGTGTCCCAGGGCAGCTTGGCGTATTTGGCGGCCAGGTTGTGGCGGGCGTCGTAGTCCAGCGCGGCGGGATCGGCCACGTGCTGGCGGGCTAGCATCGCACAGGTCTTGGCCTCCTGATCCACCACGGTGTTCTTCACGTCGGTCTGGACGGTGCCGGAGAGCACCTGCCAGCCGAGGTAGCCCGTGATGCTGGGCCCGGCGATCAGCCCGATGATGAGTCCCCACACGGCGGGCTTGACCCACGCCCAGCGGGACCCTTTGCCTTGACTATCCATCGCAGTGCCTCCGGATTGGATGGGCATCCCGTCGCGGATGCCCGCGGTGACCGCAACGCGACGACTGGTGCCCCGGACGGGGCGCGGTGAGCTGCTTCTATGATTGGACAAGGCGCGCAGGTGCCGCGTTCAAGCCGGGCGGGCGCTTTTGCGCCGTTCGGGCGGGAAAGGCCGGGCGCGGTCGGCGGGCCGATGTCACATAGGCGGGGGCTGCCTCGTCCTGGGTGCAGAACCTCCGCGCAGGCCCGGTGCGGCCGTGCGGAACCGATGCCCCCTGTCTCCGAGGCACAACGATGCTAAAGTGGCTGATCCGGCGGCAGCTCGCCGCCTTCGAACGCACGTACGACTATGACATCGGCTATCTGCGCGAAATCCTGGAGGCGGACGTGGGCGCGGCGCTGAAGCTCCGCGGCATCCAGGCGCTGGGCCGCTACCGCAGGGGCGTGCCGCTGGCCCCGTGGTTCACCGCCAAGCTGATCGGCTCCATGCGCGAGGATTGCGGGCCGTGCACGCAACTGGTCGTGCGCATGGCGGAACGCACCGGCGTGGCGCCCACCGTGCTGCGTGCCGTGGTGGCCCGCGACCTGGCGGCGCTGCCGCCGGACGTGGCCCTGGCCTATCGCTTCGGCGAGGCCGCCATCGCGCACGAGGCGGCCGCCGATGGGCTGCGCGAGCAGGTGCTGGCCCGCTGGGGCGCGCAGGGGCTGGTTTCGCTCAGCTACGCACTCACTACCGGTCGGCTGTACCCCACGCTGAAATACGCGCTGGGCCATGGGCAGGCCTGCACGCGGGTGAACGTGGCCGGCAGCCTGGTGCCCGTGCTGCGGCCCGCCACATGAGGTCGCCCGGCATGGACGAACCGCGCGACGACGCGGCCGCGGTATTCGAGGCCCACCGCACGCACCTGCGTGGCCTGGCCTATCGCATGCTGGGCTCCCTGGCCGATGCGGAGGACGTGGTGCAGGAGGCTTGGCTGCGCTGGCATGCCGCTGACCGCGATGCCGTGCAGGAGCCGCGCGCATACCTGACGCGCGTCGTCACGCGGCTGTGCCTGGACCAGCTCAAGTCCGCCCGTGTGCGGCGCGAGCGCTACGTGGGCCCGTGGCTGCCCGAGCCCGTGCTGGACGAGGCCGCGCTGGCCGCGGAGACCCACAGCGTCTACGCGCACGACGTCTCGGTGGCCCTGCTGCTGGCGCTGCAGCGCCTCTCGCCGCTGGAGCGCGCGGCCTTCCTGCTGCACGACGTGTTCGACGTGGACTTTGGCGAGGTGGCGGCGATGCTGGGCCGGGGCGAGGCGGCTTGCCGCCAGCTCGCGGCGCGGGCGCGCGCCCACGTGCGGGCCGAGCGCCCGCGCTTCGAGGTCTCGCCGGAGGAGGGCCAGCGCCTGGTGGAGGCCTTCCTGGCCGCGGCAGGCACGGGCGATGCCGGTAGCTTCGCGCGCCTGCTGGCCCAGGATGTGGTGATGCACACGGACGGCGGCGGCAAGAAGTCCGCGGCCCTGAAGCTGGTGCGGGGCCAGGCCCGCATCGCGAACTTTCTGGCCGTGCAGGCCCGCCGGCGGCAGGCGCGGGGCGAGGCCGAGGTGCGCCGGGTGCACATCAACGGGCTGCCCGGCCTCGTCATCTCGGAGGTGGACGGCTCGGTGCAGACCCTGGCCCTGGAGGCCCGCGACGGCCTCATCGCCGCAATCTACGTCGTGCGCAATCCGGACAAGCTGCGCCACATCGCCTCGTAGGCTGGGCGCCCCCTGTGCATCCAGCCCAGCGCCCGGTGGCGCGGTCGTTCCCGCCCACGCTCGATGCCCTGGCAAGCTGGGCTAGCCCCTGTGCAGGGAGACGTGGACGCGTTCCATGTGGCGGGCGTGGCCGGCCAGCCCCGTGCGCAGCAGGCGATAGGTGGCCACCTTCACCACGTCGTTGACCAGCATCCACGCCAGCGCATAGCCCCAGACGGCCAGGGCATAGCCCCAGCCGATGGGGGTGACGAACCAGCCGTAGACGGCAGCCAGGGTGCCCAGCACCTGCGTGGCCTCCGTGGTCACCAGCAGCCGCCAGCTCGGCCACGGGCGCTTCCACAGCGAACCGGCGTTGCGCGTGATGTAGATCGTGAGATGCCCGGCTACCAGCAGCTTGAGGAAGATCAGCGTCTGGATGGTGGGCTGCGGCAGGTGCAGGTACTCCTCGGCGATCCAGAACAGCCCGAACGAGGCCATCACGCCCGCGATGCCCAGCACCACGCCGATGGAGAGCACGCGGTGCATGTCCCAGCGCACGGGCCGCGCGGCCACCGGCGCGTTGTCGTAGGCGATCATCATGATCGGAAAGTCGTTGAGGATCGCCAGCAGCACGATCATCACCGCCGTGACCGGGTAGAAGCGGAACACGAGGATGGACAGCGTCATGAACAGCAGCACGCGCACCGTCTCCGCGATGCGGTACGCCGCGTAGGCGGTCATGCGCTCGAAGATGCGTCGCGCCTCCTCCACCGCGCTGATGATGACGGAGAGGCCGGGCGCCGTGAGCACGATATCCGCCGCGGCGCGCGCCGCGTCCGCGGCCCCGCTGACGGCAATGCCGACGTCCGCCTGCTTGAGCGCGGGGGCGTCGTTCACGCCGTCGCCGGTCATGCCCACGATGTGCCCGGCGCCCTGCAGCGCCTGCACGATATTGTATTTGTGCTCCGGGAACACTTGCGCCACGCCGTCCAGCGTTTCCATCGGCGTGGTCCACTGCGGGGAGCCGGGGGCGGCGGTGGCGCCGCCCAGCACCTCCTCGGCCGTGCGCACGTTGGGACCGAGGTTGAGCTGCCCGGCCATCTCGCGCGCGATGGCCAGGTGGTCGCCCGTGACCATGATGATCCTCAACCCCATGCGCCGGGCCGCAGCGATGGTTGCGGCGGAATCCTCGCGGGGCGGATCGAAGAAGGGCAGTAACCCCAGGAACTGCCAGTCGCCGCCAGGCTCCGTTTGCGCCACGCCCAGCGTGCGGAAGCCCTTGGCGGCGAAGGCGTTCACCTCGTGCTCCACCCGCTCGTGCAGAGCCGCGTCGGCCTCCACCAGCGTGAGGATCACCTGAGGTGCACCCTTGGCCACGCGGAAGCGCGCCTCGCCGCGCTGCACCTCCGCCTCGGCGCGCTTGCGCACGGGGTCGAAGGGCTGGAAGCCCACCACGCGATCGTCCTGCGTCAGCCCGGCCGGTGCCGCTTGGAGCACCGCCTGGTCCATCGCGTCCGGCGCCTCGTGCTCGCAGGTGAGGGCCGCCGCGCGGAGCAGCGCGTCGCCGTCAGCCGCGGCGAACAGGGCGGGCTCGCCCAGGGCCAGCCGGTTCTGGGTCAGCGTGCCCGTCTTGTCCGAGCACAGCACGTCCATGCCGGCCATTTCCTCGATGGAGACCAGCCGCGAGACGATGGCCTGCATGCGGGCCAGCACCGAGGCGCCCACGGCCATCGTGACGGACAGCACGGCCGGCAGCGCCACGGGGATGGCGGCCACGGTGAGGATCAGCGCAAAGAGCAGGGTGTCCACCAGCGGGGCATGGTGGAACAGTTCCACGGTGAGGATCAGCACCACCAGCCCCAGCGTGGCCAGGATCAGGAAGTTGCCGATCTTGAGCACGGCCTGCTGGAAGTGCGAGACGGCCCCCGCCGTCTCCACCAGCCGCGCCGTGCGGCCGAAGTAGGTTTCCATGCCGGTCGCGGTGACCCGCCCCGTCATCTCGCCCAGGCGCACCACGGAGCCGGAATAGGCCACGTCGCCCACGTTCTTGTCCACGGGCAGGGACTCCCCCGTGAGCGCGGACTGGTCGATGCTGAGGTAATCGCCCGCCGCCAGTTGCAGGTCGGCCGGCACGATGTTGCCCAGCTTGATGCGCACCACGTCGCCCGGCACCAGCTCCCGCGCCGGCACGTCCCGCCACTGCCCGTCGCGCAGCACGCGGGCCGTGAGGGCCAAGCGCTCCTTGAGGGCCTCGATCGCGCTGTCGGCCTTGTGCTCCTGCCAGAAGCTCACGGTTGCGTTCACCACCAGCATGGCCAGGATGATGGCGAAGTCCACCCAGTGCTTCGCCGCGCCGGAGAGCACCAGCGCGATCTCGATCATCCAGGGGATGGGCCCCCACAGCAGCGAGAGCAGTTTGCGCAGGCCGCTGACCCGCACTTCCTGGATCGCATTGGGCCCGTAGCGCGTCAGGCGCTCGGCCGCGGCCTGCGCGGTGAGGCCCTGCTCCAGGTCGGTTTCTGGCAGCGGGGTGGGGGCGGGGCGGGATTCGGCTTGCATGGGCAGCGGGCCGCAGCGGCGCACGCTTGGCGGCCGGTGAGTGCGGGGCGGCAGGCCAGACGCCTGCGTTCTCATTGTAGCGCCGCATTGGCAGGCGCGCAGCCCCGTCTCGTCCCGTACCGACTCCGCCCGTGCCGTTCGTCGTGCGGGCGCCGGCCAAAGACTTGCGGCCGGCGGGTGCGCCTGATTGGATGCAGACAGGAGCCACGTCGCCTCATCGGGAGGAGCCGCCATGACAGGCGAGGGCAGCGACAAGAGCGAACGGTACTTCCCGGCCACGGGAATGCCGGACCGGGACTGGTGGCAGGCGCTGTGGCCCGATCCGGACGCGATGCTGCGCAAGGTGGGGGCCGCTCCGGGCCTGCGCGTCATCGACCTGTGCTGCGGCGATGGCTATTTCACGGCGCCCCTGGCCCGCATCGTGGCGCCAGAGCCGGTGATCGCGCTGGACCTCTCCGCGGAGATGCTGCGGCAGGCCAGGGCCGAGGCGGCCGCGCAGGGGGTGAGTAACGTCACCTTCCTGGAGGGCGACGCGCGGGATCTGCCACGGCTGGTTACGGAGCCCGCAGACCTCGTGCTCATCGCCAACACCTTCCATGGCGTGCCGGACAAGGCCGGACTCGCCCAGGCGGTGCGGCAGGTGCTCGCACCGCACGGACGCTTCGTGGTGATCAACTGGCACGCAATCCCGCGCGAGCAGACGACCGTGCTGGGCCAACCGCGCGGACCGCGCAGCGACCTGCGCATGACGCCGGCGTCCGTCATGGAGGCGGTGCGGCCCGCGGTCTTCCGGCAGGTCGAGGTCGTGGAGCTGCCCCCGTACCACTACGGCATCATTCTGACGCCTGCGTGAGGGTGCTTTGCCTCGCCGGCCCCGCGTCCCGCAGGTCTGGCAGGTCGCCCGCAGCGGGCACCAGCACCACCGGCAGCGGCTCGCTGACCCCACGGATGGGGATGGCCTTGCGCTCGAAGCCCTCCAGCGCCCCGCCGGCATGGGCCGCCACGGCGGCCGAGGCGATGAGCTGCACGCCGTGCTCCTTGGTGGCGCTCTCCAGGCGGCTGGCCACGTTCACGGTCTCGCCGATGGCCGTGAGGGTCGTGGCCTGCCGGTAGCCCATGCGCCCCACGATGGCGGGCCCCGCATGGATGCCCATGCCCATGCGCAGCGGTTGCCCCAGCTCCGCCGTGAGCCGCGCGTTCAGCACCTCCAGCCGCCCGGCCATGGCGCGCGTGGCGGCCAGTGCGTCCCGGCAGCCGCGCTCCAGGCCGGACTGAATGCCGAACAGTGCCATGATGCCGTCGCCGATGAACTTGTCCAGGTGCCCGCCCTCCGCCTCGATCACGGCGCCCATGGCCTGGAAGTACTGGTTGAGCAGGTGCACCACGTCGTATGGCAGCTTGCCCTCGGATAGGCTGGTGAAGCCCCGCAGGTCACAGAACAGCACCGCGATCTCCTGCTCCGCGCCGAACACGAACTGGTCGTAGGGCCCGGCCTGGCTGGCCCGCGCGTTGGGCGCCACCAGCGTGCTTACGGCGAGGTCCGCACGCGGGCGAATCTGGCAGGCCAGCCGCACCGCCGTCGGGGCGCCGATGCGCTCCAGGGCGCGGCGCTCGCGCTCCCCGGGAGGCGGCAGGCCCTCCAAGCCAGCCTCGATGCGCACGCGGCACGTCGTGCAGCGGGCCCGCCCGCCGCACACGGAGGCGTGCGGGATGCCCGCCGCGCGGCTCGCCTCCAGCACCGTCGCGCCCAGCGGCACGGAGGAGACCCGGCCATCGGGATAGCGCACGCGCACGACGCCCCGCCGGCGCCGCCACACCTGCAGGCCCCAGCGCAGCGTGAACACCCCCACCACCAGCACCGCCGCCAGGATCAGCCCCACCTCCTGGGCGTAGTAGCGGGTGGCCAGGCCCTGCTTGCTGAGCAGCGCCACCCCGCCGGACTCGTCGTAGCCGAACAGCAGGTAGCGCGCCTCGCCCGAGCCTGCCTGACCGCCCCCCGCTGCCGAGCCCCCATAGCTGCCGTAATCCCCAGTGCCCCCATAGTCGCTGCCGGCACCGGAACCGCCGCTGCCATACTCGCCCCCGCCGGAACCTCCGCCGCTGCCGTAGTCGCCATAGCTGCCATAGTCGCTGCCCCCACCGGAGCCGCTGCCGTAGTCGCCGTACGCTCCAGAGCTGCTGGAGCCGCTGCCGTAGTCGCCGTACGCTCCAGAGCTGCTGGAGCCGCTGCCGTAGTCGCCATAGCCGTCGGAGGGACTGGCCGCAGCAGGGGCCTGCGCGCGCTGGGCGAGCACCTCGGCCTTGGCGTCGGCGGCGCCGTTCCAGGCGCCCAGCCATGCCAGCACGGGCAGCAGCAGGGCCACGGTGTAGAGCAGCGGCACCCAGCGTCGGTACCAGGGGCGCATGCGCAGCCAGAAGTGGATGCCCATGCACCCGTGGCTCCAGGCCAGGGCGATGAGGATGGTCTGGCGCCACCAGGCATCGGGCCAGATGTAGAGCAGCACGTAGAAGTACGTGTCCTTCAGGCCCGCGTGCAGGTTCATGCCGTAGGTTTCCAGGCCGTGCACCGTGACGAAGAACAACGTGCACAGGCCGAGCAGCAGCCGCACGATCTCCCAGGTGGGCATGCGCATCGTCGTGCGCAGCACCTGCCGCCCCAGCACCAGCGTCAGGTGCAGCGCGGCGGCGGTGAGCAGCACCGTGGCGCCGGGCAGGCTGCGCCAGAAGCCCAGAAACCACGTGCGCCCGGCCTCCTGGGCATCCAGCGAGATCAGGCCCAGGCTGTGGTTGAGCAGGTGCGTGGACACGAAGGTGAACAGGATCAACCCCGTGACCAGCCGCAGCCGTGCGATCCAGTCGGCACTGCGTGCCATCGTCGCGTCGCCTGTGCTGGAGTGGATGCGGTGCCGCCGGCCCGGTAACCCCACCGGGCCGGCGGATATGCGGGCATTGTTAGCGTCATTCCGGCACGATTTCCAGGTCCCGCTGCGCACCGAGCCGGCCGTGCGTGTGCCGCCGCAATGCCCCGGAGCGATTCTGAGCCGAAATGAATTGCTAAGCTTGCTCATGATATGCGTGCTGCATATACTAACCGGATGAACAAAGCGGACCTGAATCGTCGTTTCGGCTTTCTGCTGCACGACATTTCGCGCCTGATGAAGCGGCGCTTCGACCGGCGGGCCGAGCAGGTGGGCCTGACGCGGGCGCAGTGGTCGGTGGTGGCGCACCTGTACCGGCAGGAGGGCGTGAACCAAGCCACCCTGGCGGACTGGCTGGACATCAAGCAGATCACGCTGGCGCGCTTGGCGGACCGCCTGGAGGCGGCCGGCTGGCTGGAGCGGCGCCCGCATCCCGGCGACCGGCGGGCCAAGTGCGTGTACCTGACCGACAAGGCCCACGCGCAGGTGGAGCAGATGCGGACGCTGGCGGACGAGGTGCAAGAGGAGGCGCTGCACGGTGTGAGTCCGGAACACCGGGCACTGCTGATCGACCTGCTGCTGCAGGTGAAGGACAACCTGATTTCCGCCCAGAATGGCGAACGCCCGGCGCCCCAAGCCGCCCCGCTGCCGCTGAAGTGAACCCCGGAACCCCTGTTGATGGTGATGACAGCGACATGCTGAAGAGATTGTTCGGTCGAATGGGCTTTTCCCGGCGCCAAGTGGTGCGCCTGGTGCTGATCGTGGGCGTGCCTTTGGTGGGGCTGATCGTGGGCGGTGTGATCTACCTGACCTCGGGCCGCTACGTGTCCACGGAGAACGCGTACGTGAAGGCGGACATGGCCTCCGTCAGCGCGGACGTCTCCGGCAAGGTGGTAGCCGTGAACGCGAAGCAGCACGAGCAGGTGCAGCCGGGTCAGGTGCTGTTCCGGCTGGACGACGCGCCCTACCGCTTCGCCCTGCAGACGGCCGAGGCGCGGCTGGCGGACGTGCAGCGCCAGATCGCCTCCTTGAGCGCATCCTACGAGGCCGGACAGGCGGGCCTGAAGGCCGCGGACGACAACGTGACCTACCTGCAGCACGAGTACGAGCGGCGCAAGAAGTTGACCCACAGCGGCATCTCCACCCAGGAGCAACTGGACGCCGCGGAGCACGCGTACCGTTCGGCCCTGCTGGAAGCCGATGCCAAGCGCGAGGACCTGAAGAAGGTGCTGGCCCAACTGGGCGGTACCCCGGACCAGCCCGTAGAAACGTACCCCAGCTACGCGGAGGCCAAGGCCCAGCGCGATCAGGCGGCCTGGAACCTGGAGCGCACGGTGGTCAAAGCGCCGATCGCCGGCATCGTGGGCCAGGAGCCGCCCGTGGTGGGTGACTACGTGCGGGCGGGCACGCCGGTGTTCGCCCTGGTGGGCGCGCAGCCCTGGGTGGAGGCCAACCTGAAGGAGACCGAGCTCACGCACATCACCGTAGGCCAGGCCGCCACGTTCACCGTGGATGCGTTCCCCGGCTACGTCTGGCACGCCAAGGTGGCCAGCATCAGCCCGGCCACGGGCGCGGAGTTCTCGCTGCTGCCCCCGCAGAATGCGACCGGCAACTGGGTCAAGGTGGTGCAGCGCCTGCCCGTGCGCCTGAGCATCGACGAGGCGCCGGGCCTGCCGGCCCTGCACAGCGGGCTCAGCGTCGACGTGGAGATCGATACGGGCCGCCAGCCAGCCCTGACCGGCGCACTGCAGAAGGCGCTGGCCTGGACGCGGAGCGCGCAGTGAGTGAATCCGTGCGACGCCCCGGCTCCGCCGAGGCACCGCCGCAGGCGTCCGCGGAGCATCCGCACCCGCACGAGCAGGAGCCCTGGCACGAGCCGCACCGGGCTCTGATCACGGTGGCCGTGATGGCGGCCACGCTGATGCAGGTGCTGGACACCACCATCGTCAACGTGGCCCTGCCCCACATGGAGGGGAATCTCTCGGCCACGGTGGACCAGATCTCATGGGTGCTTACCTCCTACATCGTGGCCTCGGCGGTGATGACGCCGCCCACGGGCTGGCTGGCGGGCCGCTTCGGCCGCAAGCGCCTGCTGCTCGTCTCCGTCATCGGCTTCACGCTGGCCTCAATGGCCTGCGGGCTGGCCACGTCGCTGTCCCAGATCGTGGCGTTCCGCCTGCTGCAGGGCGTGTTCGGCGCGGCGCTCTCCCCCCTGGCCCAGGCCACGCTGCTGGACACGTATCCGCGCCAGCGCCACGGGCAGGCCATGGCCATCTACGGCATGGGCCTGATGGTGGGGCCGATCCTGGGGCCCACGCTGGGCGGCTACCTGACCGAATCCTACAGTTGGCGCTGGGTGTTCTTCATCAACGTGCCGGTGGGCATCGCCTGCGTGCTGCTGACGATCGCCTACGTACACGAGACCGATCTGGACCCGGACCGGCCGTTCGACGTGTTCGGGTTCGCCATGCTCAGCCTGGCCATCGGCGCGCTGCAGATGATGCTGGACCGCGGGCAGGGCAACGACTGGTTCTCCTCCATGGAGACGGTGATCGAGGCGGCCCTGGTGGCGGTGGGCTTCTACGTGTTCATGGTGCACTCGTTCACCACCGACCACCCGTTCGTGGACCTGTCCATCTTCCGCGACCGCAACTTCGCGGCCGGGGCAATGCTGATGTTCTGCGCCGGGGTGATCCTGCTGGCGACCCTGGCGCTGATGCCGCCGTTCATGGAGAGCCTGCTGGGCTTCCCCGTGCTGACGGTGGGGCTGGTGATGGCGCCGCGGGGGCTGGCCACCATGGCCGCGATGTTCATGGTGGGCCGGCTGGCGGGCAAGATGGATCCGCGCCGCCTGATTTTCCTGGGCATCGGGCTGATCATGGTGGCGTTCTGGATCATGAGCGGCTTCAACCTGAACGTGGGCATCTGGGACATCATCTTCCCCGGCCTGCTGCAGGGCGCCGGCATGGGCTTCCTGATGATCCCCATGATCACCGTGGCCTTCGCTTCCCTGCCCGCGCGGCAGCGCACGGAGGCCTCGGCCATGTTCAACCTGCTGCGCAACGTCGGCAGCAGCATCGGCATCTCGATCATGTTCACGCTGCTCACGCGCAGCGTGCAGACCAACCACTCGGAGCTGGTGCAGCACATCTCGCCGTACAACCCGCTGCTGCGCAACTTCCCCATGCCCGGCGGGCTCGACCCCACCTCCACGCTGGGGTTGGCCGGGCTGGAGCGCCTGGTCAGCCAGCAGGCCGTGATGATCTCCTACATCAACGACTTCAAGGTGATGATGGTGATGGCCCTGCTGATCGTGCCGCTCGTGTTCCTGCTCAGGAAGCCCCCGCAATATCCTGGGCGCCCCGGCGGCGCCCCCGCGCCCGCCGCCGCGGCCGCCGGCGAGTAGCCCGGCCGGTCGCGCCCACAACGGGTGGGCGGCGCGCCATTGAACGCCGGCCCCGCCGCCCGGTCTCTTCATTGGAGACGCAGCGCCCCCTCGCCGCGTCGGCCGGCGCTGCCGCGCGGGCGAGCCGGCGCGCTGGCCCTGCGCACCGTCCGCCCTCACCTTTGCCATGAGCCAAGCCCCCACATCGCACGACCGCCCCGCGCAGGCCGGACAGCCGTCGCCGCACCGCGGGCCGATCACCGTGGCCGTGATGTCCGCCACGCTGATGCAGGTGCTGGACACCACCATCGTCAACGTGGCCCTGCCGCACATGCAGGGGGCCATGTCCGCCACGGTGGACGAGATCTCCTGGGTGCTCACGTCGTACATCGTGGCGGCCGCCGTGATGACGCCGCCCACGGGCTGGGTGGCCAACCGCATCGGCCGCAAGCGGCTGCTGCTCATCACCGTGACCGGCTTCACGCTGGCCTCCATGCTGTGCGGCCTGTCCACGTCGCTCACGGAGATCGTGCTGTTCCGCCTGCTGCAGGGGACGTTTGGGGCCGCGCTGGCCCCCCTGGCGCTCTCCACGATGCTGGATACCTATCCGCGCGAGCGGCACGGGCAGGCCATGGCCATCTATGGCATGGGGCTGATGGTGGGACCGATCCTGGGGCCCACGCTGGGCGGCTACCTGACGGAGAAATACAGCTGGCGCTGGGTGTTCTTCATCAACGTGCCGGTGGGCGTGCTGTGCGTCGTGCTGACCCTGCTCTACCTGCGGGAAACCGAGCTGGACCGCGACCGCCGCTTCGACCTGTTCGGTTTCGCCATGCTCTCCCTGGGCATCGGCGCGCTGCAACTGGTGCTGGATCGCGGCCAGGAGCTGGACTGGTTCGGCTCCAACGAGATCATCCTGGAGTCGCTGCTGGCCGTGCTGGGCTTCTACGTGTTCCTGGTGCACTCGTTCACCACGCACCAGCCCTTCGTAGACCTGGAGATCTTCACCGATCGCAACTACGCCACGGGCAGCCTGCTGATGTTCAGCGCGGGGATGATCCTGCTGGCGACCCTGGCGCTGATGCCGCCGTTCATGGAGAACCTGCTGGGCTTCCCCGTGCTGACGGTGGGGCTGGTGATGGCGCCGCGGGGCATGGCCACCATGGCCTGCATGTTCCTGGTGGGGCGCCTGGTGGGCAAGGTGGACCCGCGGCGGCTGATCCTGCTGGGCATCTGCCTGCTCATGGCATCCTTCTGGACCATGTCCGGCTTCAACCTGCAGGTGAGCGCGTGGGACATCATCTCCGCCGGCCTGCTGCAAGGCGCGGGCATGGGCTTCTTCATGGTGCCCCTGATCACGGTGGCCTACGCCACCCTCCCCGCGCGCAAACGCACGGAAGCCGCGGCGCTGTTCAACCTGCAGCGCAACATCGGCAGCAGCATCGGCATCTCGGTGATGTTCACGCTGCTAACGCGCCACCTGCAGGTGAACCACGCCACCATGGCGCAGCACATCAACCCCTACAACCCGCTGCTGCGCAACTTCCCCCTGCCCGGCGGCTTGGACCCCACCACGCCGCGGGCCCTGGAGGCCATCAACGGCCTCATCAACCGGCAGGCCGCCATGATCTCGTACGTGGACGACTTCAAGGTGATGATGATGCTGGCCTTGCTGATCCTCCCACTGGTGCTCCTGCTCAAGCGGCCCCCGCGGCACCCCGCACCAGCAGGCGGCGCGCCTGCTCCAGTTCCAGCTCCAGCTTCCTCCAGCGAATAGATCCGCCGCACGGCCGCTCGTGGGGCGCAAATCCGCCTTGATTCGGGTCAAGTGGAAAATGCCCGGGCGGGCGTAGAATCAAGATATGCTAAGGGGCGCGGACAATCCTGCGCCCAGGTGGGGTGATTGGGCGCGTCCATGGTGGATGCGCGTGGGGAGATGAAGCCCCGGCGGCAATGCGCCGGAACCTTAATGCGAGCGAGGCAATTCCATGCGAGCACTCTTCGGGCGCCGATTCTTCATCGTGGTGACGGTTGCGGCCGCACTGACCCTGCCGCTCACCGCCCTGTGGGCGCAATCCAGCGACCGGCCAGCACTCAAGCAGATGCTGGCGCACACCCGCACGCAGATCACCGAGATCTCCACGGCCAATGCCAAGGCCCTGATGGGCACGCCGGGCACGGTGTTCGTGGACGTCCGCTCCGATGCGGAGTGGGCCGGTGGGCATCTGCCGGGCGCCAAGCACCTGGACCGTGGCAAGCTGGAGTTCAACGTCGAACAGGCCATTCCAGACAAGGGCACGCCGATCGTCGTGTACTGCAAATCGGGTGACCGCGGTGCGCTGGCGACCCGCACCCTCATGGACATGGGCTACACGAACGTGAAGAACATGGCCGGAGGATACGTGGGCTGGGCCAAGGCGGGCTACGAGGTGGCCAAGTAGCGATGGCCGGGTAGACGCGTCGCCGGCGATCCATCGCGCGGCGCAACCATGGGGAGGCGTGCCCGCTTTTTGGGGGCGCCTCCCCGTCGTGTTTCGTGGGGGCGGGATCGGCCCGTTGCCGGCCGAAGGCATCCGAGGCAGCACAGGTTTCGGGTCCCCACCTGGCAGCTATGCGGCCCGCCCGTCGATGGGCTATGGTGGTCCGGATGTGGCGCATATCGCGCCGCGGGGCGGCCGGCATGGCCGCCGTTCACTTCGGACCTCGACCCCACGCTGCATGAATCCGCAACCCCGCAAGGTGAAGGCCGCCGAGCTGGCCCCTGGCATGACGCTGCACGGCGTCACCGGCTTCTCGGCCGAATACGGCTACCTCGATTCCACCCTGATCGCCTTCCTGCGCGAGCGCTTCCCCGGTGCCGCCTGCGACGTGCTGCGCAAAGGCGCGCGGCAGCAGCTCACCGTGGAGGCTCTGGCGCCGCTGGACGAGCTGCGCGGCCTCACGCCGGTGCCGGACACCGCGGGTTTGGCGCCGCTGGACGCCCCCGCCGCGCAGGTGCTGCGCGAGCGCGGGCTGCGCGAGTTCCTCGTCACGGGCGAGGGCACGCCCACGGCTGAGCCGCCGTCCGCGCCGGCAGCGGCGGCCTCCACGGGTGCAGGCCAGGCCCCCGCGGCCGTGAGCGGCGGCCAGGCCGCGCGGCGCGAGCGTGTGACGCAGGCGCGGGCCTTCCTGGAGCAGGTGGGGCTGGGCGCCGAGCGACGCGAGCACGCCTCGGAACTGGTGCAGGACCTCTTCAGCCAGGGCCGCGCGGGCAAGTACACCACCAAGCCCGCCGAGCAGGCCGTGGACGAGATCGTCTCCCAGGGCCTCTCGGGGGCCATGGGGGCCATCGCGGGGCTCAAGGGCAGCGACCAGACCTACGCGCACTGCGTGGACACCTCCGTGATCTTCCAGGAGGCCTATGCGGACATCCTGCGTCACCAGGGCACGGAGATCACGGAGGACGTGGTGCGGCGTACGCTGCTGGCGGGCTTCTGCCACGACATCGGCAAGAGCAAGGTGCCCAAGGAGATCCTGGACAGCACCAAGCGCTTCGAGCGGGACAGCGAGGAGATGCGCATCATGCGCAGCCACGCCGCCTACGGCGCGGAGATCCTCACGGACCTGGGCATGAGCAAGGCCACCATCAACGTGGCGCACTACCACCACGTGAAGGTGGACACCAGCCTGCCCGCCAGCTACCCGGAGCAGGCGCGCTGGGAGGACGTGCTGCCCATCACGCGCTTGGCGGCCGTGGTGGACGTATACCAAGCGCTGATCGGCAAGCGCAGCTACAAGAAGAACTGGGTGCCGGGCAAGGCGGTGGAATACCTCAAGGGCCTGCGCGACAAGGAGTTCGACCCGCAGATGCTGGACTACTTCCTGCGCGTGATCGGGCTCTATCCCATCGGCTCTCTGGTGCGCCTCTCCACGGGCGAGAAGGCCTTCGTGGTGAGCATCGGCGACGACGTGCTGGATCGCCCCGTGGTGGCGGTGGTGGAGAACGCCCAGGGCGAGCTGCTGCGCCAGCATCCGCTGATCGACCTGATGGTCACGCCCGATCTCTCCGTGGAGGAGGTGGTGGACCACTACGAGCACTATAGCGAGAGCGAAGACCAGGCCTTCCGCATCTTCAGCTCTCTCAACGTGACCTGAGCCGGCCGGCCGCGGCGATCCATCACTCGCAGGAGACATGAGCGACTACGCAATCTTCGAGTGCGGCGACGTGCGGCTGCAGTCCGGCATGACCTACCGCGGCGCGCGGCTGGCCTACCAGATCTACGGCCGGCTGAACGCGGACAAGTCCAACGTCATCGTGTACCCCACCTCCTACGGGGCGCAGCACTTCGACACGCAGTGGACCATCGGGCCCGGGCGGGCGCTGGATCCCGAGCGCTGGTTCATCGTGATCCCCAATATGTTCGGCAACGGGCTCTCGTCCTCGCCCAGCAATGCGCCCCCGCCCTTTCACCAGGGCCGCTACCCGCAGTTCACGCTCGTGGACAACGTGCGCCTGCAGCATCGGCTGCTCACGGAGGTCTTCGGCGTCGAGGAGGTCGCGCTGGTGGTGGGCTGGTCCATGGGTGCCCAGCAGGCCTATCACTGGGGCGCGCTGTACCCCGAGATGGTACGCCGCATCGCCCCCATCTGCGGCTCGGCCAAGACTTCCGTGCACAACTTCGTGTTCCTGGAGGGCGTCAAGGCCGCGCTGACGGGCGACCCCGCCTGGCGCGACGGCTGGTTTCACGAGCACCCCGTGCGCGGCCTGCGGGCCATGGGCCGCGTGTACGCAGGCTGGGCGCTCTCGCAGAGCTTCTACCGCCAGCGCCTGTACGAGGGCATGGGCTACGGCTCGCTGGAGGACTTCCTGGTGCACAACTGGGAGGGCAACTTCCTGCGGCGCGACGGGAACGACCTGCTGGCCATGCTCTGGAGCTGGCAGCACGCGGACATCAGCGCCAACGAGCTGTATGACGGCGACCTGGAAGCCGCGCTGGGCAGCATCACCGCGCGCGCGATGGTGATGCCCTGCCGCCACGACCTGTACTTTACGCCGGAGGACAGCGCGTGGGAGGTGGAGCGCCTGCCCAACGCGGAGCTGCGCGTGATCGAGAGCGTGTGGGGCCATCGCGCCGGCAATCCCGCGGGCAACCCGGCCGATGACGCCTTCATCCAGGCCGCGCTGAAGGAGCTGCTGGCGGAATGAGGCATCTGCACTGGCTCCGGTGGGTCGCGCTCGCGCTGGCCGCCGTCGTGCTGCTGCTGGGCGCCAGCCAGTGGCGGCTGGCCCGCGCGCTGGTGGCTAACTGGCGCGTGGAGGCGGGCTTCACGCCGCTCCGCGACGCGCCGCGGGTGCGCTACGCGCCCGGAGGCCAGGCTCTGGCACGGGTGCTGGCATCGTACCTGGAGCCCGCCATCGCCGAGGTGGAGCAGGCGGAGGGCAAGCCCTTCCCGGAGCCGGTGGCCGTGTACGTGTGCGGCACGCTGAACTGCTTCGAGCGCTACACCGCGCAGCCGCGCGCCGGCGGCACCACGCTGCTGGGGCACCTCTTCATCTCGCCCCGGTTGCAGGAGCAGCCCTGGCGCATCCCCTCCCTGCTGGCCCATGAGCTCTCGCACCTGCACCTGAGCCAGACCGCGGGGCCGCTGCGGCTGGGCACGTTGCCGCCCTGGTTCAGCGAGGGCTTGGCCGTGGCCGATTCCAACGGCGGCGGCGCCGAGCCGGTCAGTCCGCTACAGGCAGCCTGGGCCATCCGGGCGGGCCTGCACTTCGATCCCGCCAGCACCGGCTGGCTGTTCACCCGCAAGACCGCGAGCGACTTCGGTCTGCCCGTGCACCTGTTTTACCGGCAGGCGGGCATGTTCGTCGCGTTTCTCCGCGCCAGCAATCCGGCCGCCTTCGCCAAACTGATGCACCGCGTGCGCGCCGGCAGCTCCCTCGCCGAGGCCTTCCAGGTGGCTTACGGCACGCCGCCCGCCGGGCAGTGGCCGGCCTTCCTGGCCAGCCTGCCGGTAGGCGAGACCGCTGCACGCTGAGGGGCCGGGCTACGCCGTGCGGGCGCGGCCCGGCCTGTTGCGGGTTGGATCAGTGCCCGTAGACCACGACGCCGGTGATCTGCACGACACCCAGCTCCTGTACGTTGGCCGAAAGTGTCAGGCTCGATTCGAAGGCCAGCGGCTCCTGGAAGCCGATGGTCACCGTGTCGATGCCGGACCCGCCCGAGACAACGATGCCGTAGGGATTGTTCGCGGTCAGCCCCAGGTTCTGCAGCGCGACGATGTTGCGGGCCACGACGGTGTGGCCGTCGATGGTCAGCTTGACTTCCGTGAGGCCGCTGTCACCCCCCTGCTTGCTGAGCCGGGCGGAGAGGAACTTGCCGGGTCCCGTGAGGCTGACCAGCACGTTTTCGCCCGGTACGGGCGGGGCAACAAGCCCCTCCGCGTGGGTGGGCTGCTTGATCGCATCATCGGACGAGCCCCCGCCGCCGGTGGCGATCTGGGCGGAGATCATCTGCAGTTCCTGCAGGATGTCGTTCAGCACGCTCACCACACCGTGCGAGTCATCCTTGTGTCCATGCTTGATGCCGCTCGGCGTGGCGCCCGCTTGCAGGCTGCCCAGCACCAGCGCGAACGCCACCAGCACCCCCAGCGTTGCCAATCGTTTCATGGCGGCAATCCCTTTTTGTTGGATCGGCCCCTTGGCGGCCGGGAGGTGCCCCAGGCGGCCGGACACGTCGCCGCACGCCGGCTCGCTGCGGGCGCCCGGCGAATTTCCACTACATGATGTGATTGGAACGGAACTTTCCTCCCACCCCCATGTACCAATGGCGAGACCGGGGGTCAATCTCGTTGTGCAGGGCTCCTGATGGGGCATTGCGGGCTGCGGGGGCAGTCGCCACCCGCGCTGCAATGGCCGCGGGGCTGTGGTATATGTCGCGCAATAACGCCAATAATCCCCACCCCCAGCGGAGCACCGCCATGGCCGACCTGCCCAAGCGCGTGACGATCCACGAGGAAGGCCCCCGCGAGGGCTTCCAGATCGAGCCGGGGCCCATCTCCACGGCGCGCAAGATCGAGCTGATCGACGCGCTCTCCGAGACGGGCCTGGAGCAGATCCAGATCTGCTCGTTCGTGAGCCCCAAGCGGGTGCCGGGCTGGGCCGATGCGGACGCCGTGGTGCGCGGGTACAAGCGCCGGCCCAGCGTGCGCTACACGGCGCTGTGGCTCAACGAGCAGGGGCTGCAGCGGGCGCTGGGCCTGCGCGAGCGGCTGCACCTGGAGGGCGGCATCTCCACGACCACCTCCGAGACCTTCATGCGCAAGAACACCAACCGGGGCTTTGCGGAGAACGAGCGCGTGCAGCGGGGGCAGATCGCCCTGTACCGCCAGCACGACATCCCCGTGGAGCGGGCAGCGGTGATGACGGCCTTCGGCTGCAACTACGAGGGCGACGTGTCCGTCCCCACCGTGCTGGAGGCGGTGGGCAGCCTGCTGCGCATCGCGGAGGACGAGGGCGTGCGCATCGAGGTGATCAGTCTGGCGGACACCATGGGCTGGGCGACGCCGGCCTCCATCCAGCGCGTGGTGGGTGCCGTGCGCGAGCGCTGGCCGGAGCAGCGGCTGTCCCTGCACCTGCACGATACCCGCGGCCTGGGCATCGCCAACGCCTACGCGGGCATGGAGATGGGCGTGCAGCAGTTCGATGCCTCCGTGGCCGGGCTGGGCGGCTGCCCCTTCGCCAAGCTGAAGGGCGCCGCGGGCAACGTGTGCACGGAGGACCTGGTGTTCATGTGCGAGGAGATGGGCATCGAGACGGGCATCGACCTGGAGCGGCTCATCGAGGCGGCGCGGCTGGCCGAGGACGTGGTGGGGCACCCCCTGGCCGGCAAGGTGATGCGCGGCGGTAGCCTGCGCGAGCTGCGCCGCGCCCTGGCCGGTGCGGCGGACTGAGGAGCTGCAACGCAGGCCGCAGCGCACGCTGCAACGCATGACACCGCGCGGGTTTGCGCTTTGCGCGGCAATCCGTTAACCGAGGGGACGGACCGGCACGCGCCGGACCGAACGTCCGCCAACGCGCACCGCCTGCCGCGGGGGGCGCGGGCGCCTTGATGCCATCCTGCCTGGGGAGGAAGTAACCATGACCGTGATCGACGTCCACACGCACATGCTGGATCGGGAGTGGCTCAAGCTCCTGCGCGACAAGGGCGCGCCCCGCTTCACGGTGGGGCCGATCACGAAGGACCTGGAGGGCATCTACCAGGACGGCTCGCTGTTCATGACCCCCATGCCCGGGCACTTCGACTACGACTTGCGCGTGAAGGACATGAGTGCCGCGGGCGTGGACCTGGCCATCGTCTCCCTCACGTGTCCCAACGTGTTCTGGGGCGGCGAGGGCGTCAGCGTGGAGGCGGCCAAGCTGGTGAACGACAGCATGGCCCAGGGCCAGACCGCCCACCCGGACCGCATCCGCTGGTTCGCCTCGCTGCCGTGGGAGTATCCGCTGCGGGCGGTGGACGAGCTGGAGCGCGCCCATGCCCGCGGCGCCATCGGCGTGATGGTGCTGGCCAACGTGGCCGGGGGGCACCTCACCGACGAGAAGTACGCCCCCATCTGGAAGGCCATCGACGATCGCGCGCTGCCGGTGCTGGTGCACCCCACCGAGCCCCCGGGCGCGGGTGCCATGGACATGCGCAAGTACAGCCTGGCGTCCACCGTCGGCTTCATGTTCGATACCACGCTGGCCATCACGCGCATGGTGTTCGAGGGCTTCCTGGACCGTTACCCGAACCTGAAGATCATCGCCTCCCATGCCGGGGCCACCGTGCCCTACCTGGCGGGCCGCATGGACCGTTCGTGGGAGATGACGCATCCGGGCCACGAGGACATCAAGACCCCGCCCTCGGAATACCTGCGCCGCATCTACTACGACGCGGTGACCTACCAGCAGGAGTCCCTGGAGCTGTGCATCAAGGTGGGCGGGGTGGAGAACGTGATGTACGGGTCGGACTATCCCCACGACATCGGCGACATGGCCGGCTGCCTCGGGCGCGTGGATGCGCTGCCCGGCCAGTCGCGGCAAGCCGTGCGCAGCACCAACGCCATGCGCATCTTCAACCTGTAGGCCATCGGGCGGGCGCGGTGCCGGAGCATCCGTCCGCGCTCAGGCAAAGCAGATTCCTCGCTGCGCTCGGAATGATGCGTGCCGGCTGGGGAGCGGAGCGGGGGCGGCAACGACACTGCGTCGGGCGCCCTCGGCCCGCCGTCAGTTGGCGGGCAGTTGCGTGAGGGATTCGTTGAGCTTGGCGAGCTGGCTTTGCAGGGCGCTCAGCTCCTCGCGGCTCTTCTCCACCACGGCGGCGGGGGCCTTGTCCACGAAGGCGGGATTCTCCAGCTTGCCCGCGAGCTGCCGGATGCGCGCCTCGGTCTTCTCCAGCTCCTTGCCGATGCGCTGACGCTCCGCCTCCACGTCGATCAGGCCGGCCAGCGAGAGATAGACCTCGAAGCCGTGGCCGACGCCGTGGCCGTAGCCCTCGCGCTCGGCGAAGCGCTCGGCGAACGCCAACTCGCCGATGCCCGCCAGCGTGACCACGGTGGGTTGCTCGCTTTCCACCAGCCCGCGCAGGGTGCCATCCTCCGGCACCACGGTGACGTCGATGCGCTGGCGCGGCTTGACGTTGCTCTCGCCGCGCACGGTGCGCACGGTCTGGATCACGTCGATGAGCTGCTGGGCCTCGCGCACGGCCGCCTGTTGGTCCTGCGCCCAGGCGCCGCCCAGTGCCGGCAGGTGCTCCGGACGGGGGAAGGGCTGCACCATGATGCTGCCCTCGCGGCCGGGCAGCTCGCTCCACAGCTCCTCGGTGACAAAGGGCATGGCCGGGTGCAGCAGCTTGAGCGACTCGGCCAGCACGTGGTGCAGCGTGGCCAGGGCCGCCTGCTCGGCCTGCGGGCCCTGCTCACCGCCCAGGGCGGGCTTGGTGATCTCCACGTACCAGTCGCAGAACTCGTGCCACACGAAGCCGTACAGGGAGCGGTAGGCCTCATTGAGCCGGCGCTGATCCAGATAGGTGCGCACCTCGCCGGCCACCTGGTACAGCCGCGCCACGATCCAGCGGTCGAAGCGCCCCGGCTGCACGCCACCCAGCGCGGGCGGTGGCCCCAGGCGCTCGGTGTGGCCCTGCACGAAGCGCGTGGCGTTCCAGATCTTGTTGATGAAGTTGCGGTTGCCCTCGATGGTGGCCTCGGGCAGGTTCATGTCCCGCCCCGGCACCGTGCCTGCCGCCAGCGTGAAGCGCAGGGCGTCCGCCCCGTACTTGTCGATCATCTCCAGCGGGTCCAGGCCATTGCCCTTGGTCTTGGACATCTTCTCGCCGTACTGGTCGCGCAGCAGCCCATGCAGGAACACCTCGTGGAAGGGTTCCTTGCCCATGAACCACAGGCCCAGCATGGCCATGCGCGCCACCCAGAAGAACAGGATGTCGTAACCGGTCACCAGCACGGCGGTGGGGTAGAACGTGCGCAGGTCCTCCGTGTCGTCCGGCCAGCCCATGGTGGAAAACGGCCACAGGCCGCTGGAGAACCACGTGTCCAGCACGTCCTCGTCCATGCGCAGCTT
>Ga0102953_1000440_pt1 | contig 29025 bp, 27 predicted proteins | sample SalPon2A_C_D2_MG_FD_78509 | JGI IMG/M metagenome (GOLD analysis project Ga0102953, IMG submission 78509) | Soil microbial communities from South San Francisco under conditions of wetland restoration - Salt Pond MetaG R2A_C_D2_MG | ecosystem: Environmental > Terrestrial > Soil > Wetlands | place... | reverse complement strand
TTTTGCGCAATTCCCGATGAACAAGCGCCCGGTCCGGCACAGCTACAAGTGGGACCTGCAATCAAAACAGATAATCCTTTGTCTTTATTTTGTGAGCCTTTGGGGCCAGATCTTGAAAGTTGACCCTCGGATGGGGCTAGCTTTTGGCTGAATGCTGGAAAGCCAATAGTATGGCGAGCATGGGGCCGGAGGAGTTGATGCGTCCGTCCTGTACCATCGTCAGGGCTTCCTCGCGGGACACCCAGAAGACGCGGATGTCTTCGTGTTCCTCGTCCAGGCCGCCACCCTTTCCCACTGGGTTTTCGGCATCCACTTCACCGAGATATAGCAGGATGCGTTCGGAGCAGCCGCCCGGGGACGGGTAGTATTCCTTTAACAGCTTGAGCGATTCGGGTTCGTATCCGGCTTCCTCGATGCTTTCGCGGCGAGCGCACTCCAGCGGGTCTTCTCCCTCGTCCAGCATGCCTGCCACCACTTCGATCAGCCACGGGTTGTCGCCCCGTGCCGTGGGACCGATGCGGAACTGCTCGATCAGCAACACCTTGTTGCGCGCCGGGTCGTGCAGCAGCACCACGACGGCATCACCGCGCTCCATGTATTCGCGGCGAATCTCCAGCTCGCCACCATCGAAACGATCGTGGCGTACGGTGCGTACGTCGAGGCGAAAAAATCCCTGATAGATGTTTCCGTGTTCGATGAGTGTGTACTTCATGCCGTCTCCCTGTTGGTCCGCTGGCAGGATAGCACTTCGGAAACACCAAAAAAAACACCCCGCCGGTTGGCGGGGTGTTTTATCAGATCAGGTTGTGAAGCTGATTAGTCAGCCTGCACGTTCCTTGCCTGCGGGCCTTTCTGGCCCTGCTCGATGTCGAAAGTCACCTTCTGGCCCTCTGCCAGAGACTTGAAGCCGTCGCCGGTGATTGCGGAGAAGTGAACGAACACATCGTCGCCGCCGTCATCCTGTGCGATGAAGCCGAAGCCCTTGGAATCGTTGAACCATTTTACTGTACCTGTAGCCATGTTGTTTATACCTCTAAACATTTGTTAAGTTGGCATATGATGATGAGTGACAGTGGAGCATCGGGCGAACCCACAGACAACCTTGCACTAAAAACCATTTGCAGCAACGCAACATATACCATCGTTTAGGGGAAGGCCAGCACTTCTTGACAAACCTGCCAGCCCTTGCGGCGCTTTATTTCAGCCCTTGCGGCGCGGAATGATGCGTTCACCGAGCAGTTGCGCGCAGAGCATGAAGATGCCGACTCCGCCAATCACGGCCACGCTCAGCCAGCCGATCTGCAGCAGCTTGCCATCGGCGGGGAACTGCCAGAGCGCGGCCAGGCCGAGCAGGAAGCCGAGCATTGGCAGGCAGGTAAGGGCGGCGCGCAGCATGCGCTTATAGCTGTCCGCATCGAGGATGCGGCCATGCCGCCGGCGCAGGTGCAGAAGCAGCAGCAGGGCATTGACGAACGAAGCCAGCGAGGTGGCCAGTGCAAGGCCCACATAACCCATCGGCCACATCAGGATCATGGCCAGCACGATGTTCACCGCCACGCTGACCGCTGCATAGCGCATCGGCGTTTTCGAATCCTTCTCCGCATAGCAGGCGGTGGACAGCACGCGCACCCAGGCGAAGGCGATCAGGCCGAGCGCATAGGCCTGCAGTGCATGCGAGGTTGCCATGCTGTCGGCATGGGTGAAGCGCCCCTGCTCGAACAGCGTGCTGATGATCGGCCCGGCAAGCAGCAGCAGGCCGAGCATCGAGGGCAGGGTGATCCAGGTCAGCCAGCCGAGCCCCAGGCGCAGCTCGCGCAGGGCCTCGGCATGCTGCGAGCGGGCGAAGTGATCGGATAGCGCCGGCAGCAGGGCCGTGCCCATGGCGATACCGAACAGCGCCAGCGGCAGCTGCACGATGCGATCCGAGTAGTACAGGTAGGACACCGCGCCGACCGGCAGCAGGGTGGCCAGGATGGTGCCGACCAGGATATTGAACTGCACCGCGGCCACGCCCACCACGGCCGGGCCGAACAGGGTAAGGGTGCGCCGCACGGCGGCATGCGCCGGCCGCCACGAAGGGCGGGGAATCCAGCCGATCGCCTTCAATGCCGGGAGCTGGATGCCGAGTTGCAGCGCGCCGCCCAGCAGTACGCCGATGGCCAGCGCCAGCGCCGGGTTCTGCATGGAGGGGGCGAGCACGATGGCGGCAAATATCAATGCAATATTCAGTAGCGCCGGGCTGGCGGCGGCCACTGCAAAGCGCCGGTAGGTGTTCAGCACCGCCCACGACATCGCGCAAAGGGAAATCATCGCCATGTAAGGGAACATCCAGCGGGCCAGGTGCAGGGTTTGCTGCCAGCGCTCGGGTTCATCGTGAAAGCCGGGGGCGAAGATATATAACAGTACCGGCATGCCGATCATGCCGACGACGGTGAATACCAGCAGCACGGCGAGCAGCAGGCCGGCCAGGGCATTGAGGAAGTCGTGCGCATCGGCTTCGCTGCGCTGCCGCTCTTCGGCCAGCACCGGGACGAGCGCCACGGTCAGCGTGCCCTCGGCGAACATGCGGCGGAAGAAGTTCGGAAGCTTGAAGGCCACGAAGAAGGCATCGGCCAGGAGCCCCGCGCCGAGCACGCGGGCGAGCAGGATATCGCGGATGAAGCCGAGAATGCGGGATAGCAGGGTCCAGCCGCCGACGGTGCCCGCCGTGCGCAGCAGCCTGCTGCGTTCGGGCGCTGCGCCGGACGCTTGCGGTGCCGCGCTCTCGGTAGCGCCTGAATTTGACTTTTTCTCGTCCATGTTGATAATCCGCCGCCCTTCCAGTAAGGGCCCGATATGCCCCGGCACAGCTTACGCGAGTGCGGGCAAAGAAAAAGGGGGTGATGTTTTACATGCCAGGAATCAAAGTTGATCCTGATGACGCATTTGAAAATGCACTGAAGCGTTTCCGCAAACAGGTGGAGCGCGCAGGTGTTGTGAGTGAATGCCGTCGTCGTGAGGCCTACGAGAAACCCTCTATCGCAACCAAGCGCAAGGAGGCTGCCGCACGCAAGCGCCTGATGAAGCGCTTGAGCCGCATCCGCCGCCGCGAAGCCCGCGACTACTAAGAAGCAACACACCATAAAATGCCGGGCGCCAGTCGCCCGGCATTTTTTATCATACAGCCAGCGTTTTACCCGAATCGTTCCACATACCCAGTTCATCCGGAGGCCACATGCTTGAAGCGCGCATCACCGAGGATATGAAAACCGCCATGCGTTCCGGCGACAAGGAAGCACTCTCCGCCATTCGCATGCTCAAGTCGGCCATCAAGGACCGCCAGATCGAACTGCGCAAGGACCTTTCCGATGAGGATGTGATGGCCCTGGTCGGCAAGCTGGTCAAGCAGCGCCGCGAGGCCGCCAGGCAATATGCCGAGGCCGGTCGCGATGATCTCCAGGCCAAGGAGCTCAAGGAGGCTGAGGTGTATGCCGCCTATCTGCCCGAGCCGATGAGCCAGGACGAGCTCGATGCCCTGCTGGAGGCCGTGATGACCGAAACCGGCGCTGCCGGCATGAAGGACATGGGCAAGGTGATGGCCGAGATGCGTACACGGGCTGCGGGCCGCGCCGACATGGGAGCCTTGTCGGCCATGGTGAAAGCACGCCTGGCCGCTTGAGCCGGGTCCCCTTGCAACGGGCCCCGTTAAAGGCTACATAGGTTTATGGCACATTTTCCGGCTGATTTTCTCGACGAGGTGCTGGAGCGCACCGATATCGTCGAGCTGATTGCACGCCATGTGCAGCTGAAGAAGTCCGGCAACAATTTCATGGGCCTGTGCCCCTTCCACCACGAAAAGACCCCGTCGTTTTCCGTATCGGCCGACAAGCAGCTGTTTTACTGCTTCGGCTGCGGCAAGGGCGGCGGGGCCTTCCAGTTTCTGACCGAGCACGACGGCTACAGCTTTCCCGAGGCCGTGGAATACCTGGCCGAGAAGGCCGGGCTTGCGCTGCCCGAGGCCCGCGAGGTGGATAGCGGTGAGCAGGAGAAGAAGAAACGTGCGCTGGGGCTGCTGGAGAAGGTGAGCGAGTTGTTCGGCCGTGCCCTGCATGCCGATTCCGGACGGGTCGGCATGGCGTATTTCCAGCGCCGCAGGCTGCCGCCGGAGATCATCCGCAAATACCGGCTCGGCTATGCGCCGCCGGGTTACGGTTTCATGGAAAAGGTGCTGGGGCGCGATGCCCGCGTGCTGGCGCAGCTGGAAGCCATCGGTGTGATGTTCAAGGGGGATCGTGGCTATGTGGACCGTTTCCGCGGCCGGGTGATGTTCCCGATTACCGACCGGCGCGGCCAGGTGGTCGGCTTCGGCGGGCGTATCCTGGATAGCGGCGAGCCGAAATACCTGAACTCGCCGGAAACCCCGTTTTTCCATAAGTCCGATCTGCTGTACGGCTTTTTCGAGCATCGCGACGACATCCGCAAGCGCAAGCTGCTGGTGGTGGTCGAAGGCTATATGGACGTGCTGGCCATGGCCTCGCACGGCCTGCCGGTGGGCCTGGCCCCGCTGGGTACGGCCATCGGCGAGCGCCAGGTGCGTGAAATCCTGCGTCTGCATGCCGAGCCCGTATTCTGCTTCGATGGCGACCGGGCTGGTAAGCAGGCGGCATGGCGCGCGCTGGAAAGAATGCTCCCGGTGCTGGCCGCCGAGCATGCGCCGCGTTTCCTGTTCCTGCCTGATGGTGAGGATCCGGACAGTATCTTGCAGTCAGAGGGTGCCGAGACATTTGTTAAGCGCCTGGAGAACGACGCGAAACCGGTATTGGACACCTGGATCGAGGGCCTGCGCAGGCTTGCCGGAAGCGGCCCGGAAGGGCGGGCGCGCATGGCCAAGAAAGCCGACAGCATGCTGGCCGCCATGCAGGACGATTACCTCAGACAGGCCTGGCGGCAGGAGGCCGAGCAGGCCACCTCGCTCAGTCTGAAGACCCCGGAGGCGGCCGCGCGCAAGCCTCAGCCGATGAAAAGGGTGGTGTCTCTGACCACCCCGAACCAGTCGCGTTTTGTCGCTTCCCTGTTGCAAAATCCGCAGCGTATCGGGACGCTTTTGGCCGATCCGGAGAAGTTTTCTCTTGACGACCCGGACCTGAATGCGCTATACACGCGCGTTTTAGAATTAGGGGCCGCGAAGATCGCGCCCAAGAGCGTGATTCAGGCGCTGCTGATCGATTTCCCGCAGGACGAGCGCATACCCCTGTGGGCAAGTCAGACGGACATATCGGATGAAGAATTTGAGAAGCTGCAGCTGCTGATGCGGGAGCGCTTCTTCTATCGTCTTAGCAGGCAACCCGGGGCGTTTGAGGAAAAGATGCGACGTCAGGAACGCTGGAAGGAACTCCGGAATAAACTCGAAAAGGTTGGGCAATAATGGCAGACAAAGAACAGGTAAGGCTGCAGAACATGGGCGTGCTGATGGCACGCGGCAAGGCAGAAGGCTTCATCACTTATGATGATCTGAACAAACACCTTCCCGAGGGGCTGGTCAGTCCGGACCAGGTGGAAAAGATCATCAACCTGTTTACCGAGATGGGCATTGATGTGGTCGATCCCGAGCGCGCGCCGAACAGTGAGTACGGCATGCGCAAGGACCGCCTGCGCAAGGAAGATTCCGCGCTGCGCGCCGATACCACGACGCTCGGCACCGTGATCCGTATTGACGATCCGGTGCGTATGTATCTGCGCGAGATGGGCACCGTGGAGCTCCTCACCCGCGAGGGCGAGATCGAGATTGCCCGCCGTATCGAAGAGGGCCGTACGCAGGTACTGGAAGCCATCTGCCTGTGCCCGGCGACCTTCCGCGAGATCATGCTGCTCGGCGAGCAGGCACAGGAAGACGATGCCAATCTGCGTCATGTGCTGGACATCGACGAGAAGGTGGTGAATGCAGCCGCCATCGCCGAGTACGAGTCGCGCCTGAACAAGTCCTCCGACGACGACCTGGACGACGGCGAGGAAGAATCGGAGATGGATGCGGAGCAGCTCGATGAGGCCATCAAGGCTCGCACTGCCACGCCCGACGGTACGCCGATGCAGGAACTGATCATCACCCGCGAGGAGCAGCTTGAAGAGGCCATCGGCCACTTCAAGGAGGCCAACCGTCTGCACGATGAATACACCGCCCTGAAGAAGCAGTTTGATGGTGACCCGGAGAATGCGGAACTGGGCAAGAAGATGCGCGGCGTGATTGAAGCCATGCTGGCCGAGCTGGTCAGTATTCCTTTCTCCAGCCGTCAGATTGATATGCTGGTGCAGCGCTTCAAGAATGCGGTGGAGCGTGTGCGTAAATATGAGCGCGCCATCCGCGATCAGGCCCTGAAGGCGAAGATGCCGCGCAAGCTGTTCATCGATACCTTCGCCAACCGGGTGAACGACGAGCGCTGGGTGGATTCTGTGCTTGAGGCGCACACGGGCGAGCCGTGGGCCGTGGCCCTGGAGGCGGTTGCCGGCAAGGTCCGCGAGAACCAGCGCCGCGTCAAGCGTGTTGAGCAGGACGTTGAAATGGACGTGGATGAACTCAAGCAGGTGGCACGCCGCCTGACCATGGGCGAGGCCAAGGCCCGCCAGGCCAAGCGCGAGATGATCGAGGCCAACCTGCGTCTGGTCATCTCGATTGCCAAGAAATACACCAACCGCGGGCTGGGTTTCCTCGACCTGATCCAGGAAGGCAACATCGGCCTGATGAAGGCCGTGGACAAGTTCGAGTGGCGCCGCGGCTACAAGTTCTCCACCTATGCGACATGGTGGATCCGTCAGGCCATCACCCGCTCGATCGCCGATCAGGCACGCACCATCCGTATTCCGGTGCACATGATCGAGACCATCAACAAGATGATGCGCGTTTCCCGCCAGATCGCGCAGGAAGTCGGCCGCGAGCCGACTCCGGAGGAACTGGCCGAATACCTCGAACTGCCCGAGGACAAGGTGCGCCAGATTCTCGAGGTGGCCAAGGAGCCGGTATCACTGGAGACCCCGATCGGTGACGAGGAAGATTCCCAGCTGCTGGACTTCGTGGAAGATGAGAACGCCGAAAATCCGCTGGACGGCGCGGTGAACTCCGCCTTGGCCGAGGCCACGCTGGAGGTGCTCGAGCAGCTTACCGAGCGTGAGCAGAAGGTGCTGCGCATGCGTTTCGGCATTGGCATGAACACCGACCATACGCTCGAAGAGGTCGGCAAACAGTTCGGCGTGACACGTGAGCGTATCCGTCAGATCGAGGCCAAGGCGCTGCGCAAGCTGCGTCATCCGTCGCGTGCCAAGAAGCTGAAGACCTTCGCGGAGAACCCCGAGGCAACGCCGACTGCCTGATCGGGAGGCAGTCAGATCGATAAAAAACGGCAGGCCATCAGGCCTGCCGTTTTGCTTTGCGGAATGCGCAATGTTTTTACATTGTGCAACGACTTATTCGGGAGGGATATGGATGCGCTCGATGCGTTCGGCGCGACGGGTGTTCGGGTTCACTCCCACCAGCGTGGCGAAGATGCTTCCGCCGCGCTCGGCGGCGGTGAAACGCTGCGGCATGCGATTGATCATGCGCTTCAATGCGCTCTCCACCTGCATGCCGATGATCGACTGGTAGCAGCCGGTCATGCCGAGATCCGTCTGGTAGGCAGTTCCACCCGGAAGAATGGTTTCATCGCAGGTCGGCACATGCGTGTGCGTGCCGTACACCAGCGAGGCCTTGCCATCGAGATACCAGCCCATACCCATCTTCTCGCTGGTCGCTTCGGCATGCATGTCCACGATAATGGCCGAAACATCGTCCGGGACTTCATCCATGGCGCGACTGACCGCTGCAAACGGACAATCCCATGTCCCCATGAATACCTGGCCGATCACATTGATTACCGCGATACGATAGCCGGCGGCTGTTTCGCGTATTGTCCAGCCGCGACCGGGGGCGGCCGACGTGAAATTCGCCGGGCGCACGAAACGCTCGTCGCGATCCATCACCGGCATGATCTCGCGCTGGTCCCAGCAGTGGTTGCCGTTGGTCAGGACATCCACACCGAGGTTGAACATTTCACCAGCGGTTTTCTCGGTCAGGCCGAAGCCCGAGGCCAGATTTTCGCCGTTGGCCACCACAAAATCGATGCGGTGCCTGTCGATCAGCCCGGACAGGTGCGATTGCAGTGCGCGTCTTCCCGCCCGTCCGATGACATCGCCGATGGCTAGAATATTCAAGAGCTCCGGCATGTGATGGTTTCTCCCTCGGTGATGATCATGTGCAACGGTATATCGTGCGGCTCGGCTGGAATCTCCGGGCATTGCTGGCAGGCGAATGCCAGACCGATGCGCAGCAGGATATGGTCTTTTACCTCGCCAAGCCAGCGGTCGAAGCAGCCCTTGCCCATGCCCAGCCGGTTGCCGCCGCTGTCGAAGCCGACCAGCGGACAGACCAGCACGGCCGGTCGGGCCGGGGCTTCCTGCATCGGGTCCCACAACGCCCCGGACATCGGTTCGAGCACACCGAAGTCTCCGCGTTGCCACTGGGTGTCGGTATCCACCCGGCGCCACAGCATATGCCCGGCCAGGTGCGTGACCGGTGCGAAGACATCGCGCATCGGCAGTCCGGAACCCGCCTTGAACAGCGGCGCCGTATCCACCTCGACACCCAGCGCGCGGTAGAGCAGTAGCGGTGTGGCGGCAGGTTGACCGCTTCGCACAAGTTCATCGATCAGGCGCAGGCGGATGTTGTGCGAAGCGGCCTGCCTGTCCTCGTCGCTCAATGAGCGGCGGCGGGCAAGGGCCTGTTGGCGGAGGGTTTGTTTGTTGTTCATTCGGGTCAATCGTGCGGGTCAATGACGCAGGGTTGGGTTGGAAGCGGGTGCGGTGGCGCCGGGAAAAAAGGGCGCCCCCGCGCTGGCGTGTTGGCGAGCATATGCCGAACCCTCTCTATCGAGGTGGGCGCCGCATCCTGACGTCAGGTTTCCCGGTTGGGGGATACACACGGCCAGAATAGCTAAGCTCCCGGTCAGCAATTATCGGCTCGGGCAATAAATCGCCTTACGTTCAACGCAGGGGCGCTTCCGCCAAACTCTGTGCTTGTGACACTACTGCATCCAGATCCGAAAGCAAACCGCTCAGGTCCTGGCTCTGGCTTTGTTCCTTGCGCACCAGTTCCCCGGCCAGATTCAGCGCGACGAGCGTTAGCAGGCGGTCCGAGGACACCGTGCTGCCGGTCTGCCTGATCTCGTCAATGCGCGCCTGCACCAGCGCGGCGGCGGCCTCGACCTGCTCGGGTTTGTCTTTGGTGCGCACCGAGAAGGTGCGCCCCATCAGGGTGATTTCGACCGGTTCGCTCATGTGTTCTGTTCCCTGTGTTTCATGTCTGGGGGGTCTCGGGTTGCTGTTCAAGCAGGGTGTCGATTTGTTCCATGACCTGTTCCATCCGGGCACGCGCATCGTTGCGCTTGTCGTCCAGCCCCTGGATTTCCTGCTCCATGTGCTGCACCTGATCGCGGCGCTTGCGCAACTCACCTTCGGCCAGGCGAACCACCTCGCGCAAGCGCTGGTTCTCGGCCATCAGGCCTTCCATCTTGCGGCGGATTTCGCCCAACGATTCATTGAGTTTCTGTTGTCGTTCGGCAAAGGCCTGGTTCAGGTCGGTTTCGGACATACGTTCATTGAAGCACCGCGATGCGGGCGGGTCAATACTCCGGGCGGCTCAAGTGTTCGGGGAGCCCGTCAGGGTGAGAGCGAGGCCTCGATTTCGGCGAGGAAGGGGAAATACTCGATCAGCCAGCCGGAAAGGGTGCTGAAGCTGCCCAGGAAAATCAGCAGGCCGACCAGCATTAGCAGCACGCCGGAAATGACTTCCACCATGTGCAGGTAGCGGCGGAAGTCCTGCATCCAGTGAATGAAGTGGTTGGTGGCGAAGGCGGCGAGCAGGAAAGGAATGCCCAGGCCGATGGAATACACGGCCAGCAGGGCCGTGCCTTGCAGCACATGATCCTGTGCCCCGGCCATGGCCAGGATGGCGCCAAGGATGGGGCCGACGCACGGTGTCCAGCCGAAGGCGAAGGCGCTGCCCAGCAGCAGCGAGCCCACGGCATGGCCGCCTGTCACCTTGTCCGTGTTCAGGTGCGCATCCATCATCAGGAACGGAATGCGGATCAGGCCGGTGTAGTGCAGGCCGAAAACGAAAATGATGATGCCGGCGACCTTGCCGAGCAGTTGCAGGTTGCCCAGCAGCCATTGCCCGATGAGCGTTGCCGAGGCGCCGAGCGCGATGAATACCAGACTGAAGCCGGCGATGAACCACAACGACTGGACCATCGCCCTGCGGCGCACATCGGGGCGCTCGGTTTTCAGCGCATCGACAGAAATGCCGCTGATATAGGAAAGATAGGCCGGCACCAGCGGCAGAACGCAGGGCGAGAGAAAGGATAGCAGGCCGGCAATCAGCGCGCCGGCGAAGGTAATTTCAAGCATGTGGTCTGTCCTTGTGAGTCAGCTTCATGGTGCCTGGCAAGTCGATGATACCCATTGTGCATAGGCAATGGCTGCATGCCCTTCGAGTACGACGATCTCCGGCACCTCGTATGGGTGTTGTCGAGCGAGCCATTCGATTATTTCATTCCGGCGGTCCGGCGGTGCCTTGATGCTCAGGTAATATTCGGCATCTTCCTGTACGGCATTATCCCATTGGTAGAATGATGTCCCGGCGGCAGAGACCTGCACGCATGCGGCGATTCCGGCCTCGATCAGGCCGCGGGCCAGCTTTTTGGCCGTGGACGCATCGTCAACGCTGGTTAATATGATGCCAATAGGGCGGTCCATCGCGGTACCCTACCCGAGAGAAACCGGAAGGGAATGACGGGGAGGGCGGCTGATGGATCGGATGAAACTAAAAGCCAAACCGGAGGGATAGATATGGGTGGAGAGATCGAATCGATTCTGCATGAAAAGCGGCTGTTTGAGGCCCCGCAGGATGCAGGTGCACGGATTGCAGGCATGCAGCAGTACGATGCTATGCGACAGCGCTTCGAGGATGATTTCACCGGCACATGGGGCGAGCTGGCCCGCGAGCACATCGACTGGCGCAAGCCGTTTTCCACCGTGCTGGACGATAGTGATGCCCCCTTCTTTCAATGGTTTGCCGACGGCGAGCTGAATGTTTCGGAGAACTGTCTGGACCGGCATGTGGCGGCAGGGCTGGGCGAGCGCACCGCGATCATCTGGGAGGGTGAGCCGGGAGAGGTGCGGCACATCTCCTATGCCGAGCTGCTGGGCGAGGTATGCCGCGCGGCCAATGCCATGCGTGCACTGGGTATCGAAAAGGGCGACCGCGTGGTGATCTATATGCCGATGGTCCCCGAGGCAGCGGTGGCCATGCTGGCCTGCACGCGCATCGGGGCGACGCATTCAGTGGTGTTCGGTGCATTCTCTGCCAAGGCCCTGCACGAACGTATCGAGGATGCCGGCGCGAAGATGGTGGTCACGGCCGATGGCGCATGGCGACGCGGCGCGGTGCATGCACTCAAGCCGGGTGTGGATGAGGCGCTGGGTGAAGGCTGCGCAAGCATCGAACATGTGATGGTGGTGCGGCGCGGCGGCAACGAGGTGGCATGGCAGGATGGCCGCGACGTGGACTGGGGCGAGGCACTGGCTGCCCAATCCGATACATGCGAGCCGTTGGCCGTGGGTGCCGAACATCCGCTGTTCATCCTGTACACCTCCGGGTCCACCGGTAAGCCGAAGGGTATCATGCACGGCACCGGCGGCTATCTGCTCTGGGCGCGCCTGACCATGCAATGGGTGTTTGATTTCAGGCCGGATTCCGATGTGTTCTGGTGCACCGCTGATGTCGGCTGGATCACCGGGCACACCTATTCGGTGTACGGTCCGCTGGCCTGTGGCGGCACCACGGTGATGTACGAGGGCGTGCCGACCTTCCCGGATGCCGGACGCCTGTGGAAGATATGCCAGGATCATGGCGTCACGGTCTTTTATACCGCTCCGACGGCCATTCGTGCACTGATCAAGGCGGGTGATGCCTGGCCGGCCAGCTATGACCTTTCAAAACTTCGCGTGCTCGGCACGGTCGGCGAGCCGATCAACCCCGAGGCATGGATGTGGTATCATAAGGTGATCGGTGGCGAGCGCTGCCCGATTGTCGATACCTGGTGGCAGACAGAAACCGGCGGTCACATGATCGCGCCTCTGCCGTTTGCCACCACGACCACGCCCGGCTCGGCGAGCTTCCCGCTGCCCGGCATTTTTGCCGATGTGGTGGACAGCGAGGGTAACGCGGTGGACAAAGGGCAGGGCGGCCTGCTGGTGGTCACCCGACCCTGGCCATCCATGCTGCGTGGCATCTGGGGTGATCCCGAACGGTATCGCAGGACCTATTGGCAGAAGTTCGACGGACGCTTCTACTTTGCCGGCGATGGCGCGCGCAAGGATGAAAACGGTTATTTCTGGATCATGGGCCGGGTGGACGATGTGCTGAATGTCTCGGGACATCGCCTTGGCACGATGGAAATCGAATCCGCGCTGGTATCGCATCCGGCCGTTGCCGAGGCCGCGGTGGTCGGCAGGCAGGATGAGATCAAGGGCGAGGCGGTATGCGCCTTCGTGGTGCTCAAACAGGAGGAAAGCGATGGGCTTCGCGAGGTGCTGCGCAAGCATGTGGCACATGAGATCGGCCCGATCGCCAAGCCGGACGATATCCGCTTTGCCGACAACCTTCCCAAGACCCGCTCCGGCAAGATCATGCGCCGCCTGTTGCGCGATATCGCCGCCGGACGGGACATCACCTCGGATATGTCCACGCTCGAAGACATCAAGGTGATCGAACAATTGCAGCGTCCGGGTTAGGAATGCCCGCGCTTTGAGCCCGAAGGCACTGATTCGCCACCATTCCGGCCGCATGGCCGGCCCGGCGCGCTGGTATCTGGCCGGGTTGGGGGTGATGGCGCTGCTGTTACTGACAGCGCATTTCTCGGTGCAGGAACATGTGCAGAAGACGCTCCGCCTGGCCGTGCACGACTGGATGCAGAGCCATGGCGGTGAGGTGCAGCATGTGCGCTACCGCCTGCTGCGAGGGGCGCTGACGCTGGAGGGTGTCCGCTGGTCTGATGGAGCGGATGCCGGCATGCGCCTGAATGTTTCACGCGTTTTTGTACGCACCTCCAGTCGCGCCATGCTTTCATCCGCACCGTCGTTTTCCCTGCTGCGTTTCGAGCATCCGGTGCTGCGCGTTCAGCGCGGTGCCCTGCTGGAATGGCTGCGCGGCGATGCGGTATCGCCGCTCAATTTCTTTTCCGGCCTATTGCCGCATGCCGAGGCGGTGGCCGTGGAAGATATGGCACTGATGATCCGGCAACCCTTGCATGAGCAGTACCATGACAGCCCGGGCGAGCGGCGGGACACGATATTGTTGCGACAGCTTGCGGGGGCCTTCAGCGCGGGCGGCGTACGGCTCGACGGTATGCTCGGCGACGGACAGCTAAGGCTTGATGCGCGGGTCGGAAGCGGCGGCGGATTGAGCGGTACGCTTGCTCTGAGCGATGCCGAAGTTGACGGGCTGGAGAAGTTGTCGGGCAGCCCGGCTTTCGAGCCGGGCCTGCTTGCCAGCGGCAATCTGGTGCTGCGCGGCGATTGGGGAAAACGCGATATCGGTGTGCTGGGCAAGCTCCGCCTGCGTGATGAAACGGGAAGCGGCTCACTGGGGGTGCAGGGTGGCTGGTCGGAATCGGGCGCCGATATCGACCTGGTCTGTGAGGGGCTCGCACTGCCCACGCTGCCGCTGGGCTGGCCGGATGTCGCCGGCCGTACCCTGACGACCGGAAGATTCAGCGGCGTGATGCGTCTGCAGCGCAGTTGGCACAATGGCGGACAGGGCGGTGTCCGGAAAGAGTCAGGCGATGCCGGTTGGCGTATCGGCCTGGATGGCAGCCTGCACGGCGCGCAGCTCGCTTCGGAGACACTGCCGGCATGGGATATCGCCAGGCTGGATGTTCGCCAGGGGGTGCTGCTTTCATCCAGCGGGGCATTCAGTGCCGGTGAACTGCGGCTTGAAGATGCCGATATCCGGCTCAATGCCTATGGCGACCCGTCAGCCAGTGCAGCGCTGCCATCGCCGCGTATCGAGCGCCTGAGCCTGACCCGAATCCGCCCGCAACTGCATTTCGCCGATACCTCGAGCATCGCGTTGCCCGACATGCAGGGCAAGGGTCGCATGCACCCCGGAAGCGGGGAGCAAGGCGGACGGATCGTGTTTACCAGCATGGACAGGGTCGCAGTTGTCGCCGCGGATAAAAAAGTTCGTTCGGAGCAGACTGACTCCAGGCCATCGGAATCATGGAAAATCGTGGCCGAAGGCGATCCGTTCGGCCAGTGGCAGGCACGCTTGAGTGCCTCGCATGTGCCTCTGGTCCGGCTGCGTCCCCTACTGCCGCTGGCCTCGCTGCCGGGCGAGATGGGTGTCCCGGAATACAGCGGGCTGGCGGATATTTCCCTGAACCTTGTCCCGGAAGGCGGGGGTATGCAGGCAAGCGGCAAGGCCAGCGTATTCGATATGCAAATGATGCAGGGGGGAGACCAGCTGAGTGCGTCTCGCGTGGACGTGGATATTGCGCTTGCGGACAGCGATGGGACCCGGCAACTGGCACGTGTTGCGCTGAGCGATTGGCAGTACCAGATGGCCCTGCGCCCGCTGCCGCGCATGATGAGTCCTGTGCCGGCGGCGGGCGATGGCGGGAATGTTGCTCAGGCCCCAAATGAAGCCGGCGCCCAGGATCAAACCGAAGCGGACGCACCGGATGTGGTGGGGGTCATCGAATCGACTGCTCCGATGCGCGACTACGACTGGCAGATCGGGGAACTGGTTGCCCAGAGCGGCAGCATCAGTCTCGGGCAACCCGATGCCCTGATTGCAGGGCAGCTTCTGTTGCGTGTACACCACCTGAAGAATGGCGAACTCGCGCCTTTTACCTTGAGCGGCGAACTCGGCGGAGGTGTATTGCAGGCAGGTGGCAAGCTGCAATGGCAGCCGGCCATGCAGATGGAAGTCAAGGGCACCCTCGCCCATGCTTTGCCATTCATGTTCAACGACTGGTTGCGCCTGTCCGGCATGCCGCGCCTGGTGCGGGGCAGGCTGGATGCCTCGTTTGATATTGCACGGCAGGGCCCGGTGCTGACCGGTGGTTATGCCGGGCAGCTCAAGTTAAGCCTGCATCAGGGGGTGCCTGAAAGCGGCGTCTTTCCCGAGGACCCGATGTTGCAACGCAGCGGTTATACCACGCAGGGGCTGCTTGAGCGGCTGAATCATCCGCGCGGCTTCAAACTGGTGATTCCGTTTACCGGCTCATGGTCATCCGACGCCCTGGTGGACGTGATCGGCGAAGCGGGGCTGGAAGCATTGAAGGCGGCCGCAGGTCGTTCGCAAGTCTCGCCGGCGGGTGCCGAGCCGCCGATCAGTAAGTTGGTGCGCATCCGCCTGCAGGGCAAGCGTGGCTTCTCACACAATGAGCGGGTGCGCTTGCGCACGATGATCCGCACCCTGCTGGCCGATCAGACGTTGATCGTCGAATTGACCCCACAGCTTGGCAAGGCGCAACCGGATGCGGATATGACCGACCGCGTTTTGCGCACTCAGCAGGCCGTCGAGCGGTACATGAACAGGATGGGGGTGGCGAGCAGGCGTATCTTCCCGGTCTGGCCGCAGGCGCAGCATCGGCATGGCGATGCGCCCGGCCTGCTGCTGCGCGCCCGCGCCCCCTGATCCGGCGCTATCTTGCCCTGTTGCGGTGCAGGTTTTTGCCGTTCGGAAATTGAGCTATGATGCGCGCCGCCTGCGACGACAGGCCCCCAGATGAAGGAGTTTCCATGACCATTCGTACCCGTTTCGCCCCCTCGCCGACCGGCATGCTGCATATCGGCGGCGCCCGCACGGCACTGTTTTCCTGGCTGTATGCGCGCCATCTAGGCGGTGAATTCGTGCTGCGTATCGAGGATACTGATCGCGAGCGCTCCACCGATCAGGCCACGCAGGTGATTCTCGATGGCCTGAAGTGGCTGGGCATCGATTGGGACGGTGAACCGGTATACCAGGCCAGCCGTCAGGGCGAGCACGTGCTGGCTGCTGAGCAGTTGATCGATGAGGGTCATGCCTACCGCTGCTATTGCACGCGTGAGGAGCTCGATGCCATGCGCGAGGAGCAGCGGGAGAAAGGCCAGAAGCCGATGTATGACGGCCGTTGTCGGCATCGTTCGGATCGTCCGGAAGGCGCCCCCTTCGTGGTGCGTTTCCGTTCACCGGATGAGGGCAGCACCATCGTGCGCGATCAGGTGCTGGGCGATGTGGAGTTCAACAATGCCGAGCTGGATGACCTGATTATCCTGCGCTCGGACGGCACGCCGACCTACAACCTCGCCGTGGTGGCCGATGATGCGGCGATGGGCATCACGCATGTGATCCGCGGCTCCGATCACCTGAACAACACTCCGCGCCAGGTTCAGTTGTACCAGGCGCTGGGCCTGACCCCGCCTGAGTTCGCCCATATCCCGCTGATTCACGGGCCGGATGGTGCCAAGATGAGCAAGCGGCACGGCGCGGTGGCCATCACCGAATATCGCGAGGCCGGCTTCCTGGCTGATGCCGTGGTCAATTATCTGGCGCGCCTCGGTTGGTCGCATGGCGACGATGAGGTATTCAGCCGCGATGCTCTGATCAGGCTGTTCGATGTCGCGCAGGTCGGCAAGACCGCGGCACGCTTCGATCAGCAGAAGCTCGACTGGCTCAACGCGCACTATCTGCGCGAGTCCGATCCGGCAGTGCTGGCCGGTGAGATGGCCGGCCTGATGGATGTCGATACCGCGGATGGCCCCGACCTGGCGGCTGTGATTCCAAGCCTGCAGGAGCGCAGCAAGACACTGCTGGAACTGGCAGCCGGCGCACGCTTCTTCTACCAGCGCCCGGAGTCTTTCGACGAGAAAGCGGTGAAAAAGAATTTCAAACCGGAAACCGGAGACTTGCTCGATGCCTTCGTTCAGCAGGCCGAAGCGCTACCGGACTGGACGGCCGAGGCGGTGCACGGGGTCATCGCCAGCGTGTGTGGGCAATTCGAAGTCGGCATGGGCAAGTTGGCGCAGCCGATTCGCATCCTGCTTTCCGGTGGTTCGGTTTCCCCGCCCATTGATGCCACGCTGGCCCTGCTCGGTCGGGATGAGTCGCTGGCCCGTATCCGGTTTGGCCGCGAGGCGCTTGGCTAAGGCTAAGCAGAAACCCGCTTAACGGGTGTCGGTTTATTGACCCCGCATCACTCCATGAACTAGAAAGACATCGCGCCGGCTGTGAATTGCAGTTGGTGACATTTATTTCTATTTCCATGGAGGAAACAATGAATACAGTGCAAATGCTGACCCGGGGAAAGAATCGCCCCTATGAACAGCTGGAAGTCCAGCTCGAAGAGGACTGTGGTCTGGTCTGGTTCCAGATGCAGGCCTCTCCCCGCCCCTGCTTTACCCCGGAGTTACTGAACGACATCCGGACGGCCCTCAACGATCTTACCTTTCCGGGCGAGGGCGCGTCCCTGCGCTATCTGGTGCTTGGCTCGAATGTCCCGAACGTGTTCAACCTGGGGGGAGATCTGAACCGCTTTGCGGACTTTATCCGGGCAAAGGATCGTGAAGCGCTGCTGCACTATGCCAGGGCCTGTATTGATTGCCTGTATCGCAACAGCACCGGTCACGGGCGCAATATTACGACCATTTCGCTGGTGCAGGGCGATGCCCTCGGCGGCGGATTCGAGGCGGCCATTTCAAGCGATGTGCTGATTGCAGAGCGTAGCGCCAAGATGGGCTTTCCGGAGATTCTGTTCAACCTGTTCCCCGGTATGGGGGGGTACAGCTTCCTGAGCCGAAAGATCGGACACAGGCTGGCCGAGAAAATGATACTGAGCGGACGGTTGTACAGTGCCGAGGAATTGCATGATATGGGTGTGGTCGACCGGCTGGCCGAGGACGGGTATGGCGAGCAGGCCGTCTACGACTATATCAACCACGAAGATAAGGTTCGCAACGGCATCAGCGCATTCCGGGCGGCCAGAAAGTGCACCCAAACGCTCAAATACGATGAGCTGGAAAGCGTGACCGAGATCTGGGTGGATGCCGCGCTGAATCTTCGTGACCGCGACTTACGCATGATGGAGCGTCTGGTGAGCAGGCAGTCGGCACGTAACGCCTGATTGCTGTGAGCTGATTCCGGAAGAGACCGAGGCGGGGCAAGGTTTGCCCCGCCGCGCCTCTATTGTTTGTTGCTGCTCACCATCTCCGATGCGAATTCCTTCAGCGCCTCGCAGCCTTCGGTGAATATATCCTCAAACAATACGGCAAATTTATCGAGTTGGTTTTTGCTCATGTTGGCCTTCTGTGCTTCGATGGCCAGGTAGGGTCCCGTGGAGCGGTGCAGGCCCATGGTGCCCGAAGAGCCCTTGAACGCATGCGCAGCCTTGACGAAGTCTGAAACATGGCCTTTTCCTGCAGCGACTTTCATGCGTTCGATATGCTCGCGGCCACTGCTTTCAAAAAGTGCAATAAACTCGATGAGCTTTTCCGGCGAGCCGCAGACCCATACCAGTTCCTGCAGCATCTCGGCATCCAGAATATCTTCGTTGTCGGATTCTTCCGCTGCCTTTTCGGTTACGGTTGAACCCCGTGCCAGGGTGAGGTCCTTCATGTTGCTATTCCCGCTGGCCGGAGGGTTGCCGAAACTGGCGACGGTTTGCAGCAGGCGCGTGATCTCCACCGGCTTGGTCAGGTAATCGTTGGCGCCGGCGTCACGACACTGCCGGATGGTTTCGGGCATGGCATCGGCGCTGAGCATGACCACCGGCGTGCTGCCGCTGGTGTCGGTGAAGCGGAATTGTTTGAGCACATCCAGGCCGCTGACCTCGGGCATGTTCATATCCAGCAGCACGAGATCGAAATGTGCCTCGCCGGTCAGGGCATCAAGTGCACGCTCACCGTCTTCGGCAAGCTGTACGCTGTGCCCTGCACGCTGCAACACCTCTCCGATTACCTCCTGATTCACCGGATTATCTTCGGCAAGCAGAATTTTCAGTGCCTTGACGTCCTGCTTGCGCTGGTAGATTTCGGCGATGGAAATCACCTCGCCCGGCGACTGACGCACCACGCTGGCTGCGTGCAGGGCATTGAACAGCAGCGATTCCTCGATCGGTGGGTGCAGTACGGCATTGAAACCTGCCGCGTACAGGATGTTGTCTGCTCCCTGATTGGCCTCGCTTTCCAGAAGGATGATGTCCATCTCTTCCAGACCCTTCTTGTCGCGCACCGCCCGGGCCATCAGCTCGGGTTTACAGTTCAGTCGGGTGCGGTCAATGATCAGGGCATCGAAGGCCTGTCCCGATGATTCAGCATCGACCAGCGCGGAAAGCAGCGGTGCATCATCCTCCATGCGCTCGCTCTGCACATCCCAGCGATGCAGCATCTTGCTCAACCGCCTGCCCAGATCGCGATTGCACAGCAATAATGCGCGCATTGAGGCCAGTCTGCGTTCGCCGCTGTTCTTTTCCTGTCGTAGAATGGGCAGGGTAATGGTGAAGGTGGTGCCCTCGCCTTCCTTGCTGCGCAGCCCGATTTCACCACCCATCAGTTCCACCAGCTCGCGCGCGATGGTGGTTCCCAGTCCACTTCCGCCGTAGCGGCGTGTCACGCTGTTGTCGGCCTGGGTGAACTGCTCGAAAATCTTGTGTTGTGCTTCCTCCGAAATGCCGATGCCGGTGTCCCTGATGCTGATGCGCAACAACTCCTTTCCGTGGTCGTCGGCAAGCAGTGAGACATGCGTGGTCACAGTGCCTTCATCGGTGAATTTCACGGCATTACCGACCAGATTGATTAGCACCTGCTTGAGATGCTGCGGATCGCCGATCAGTGCGAATGGAACATCCGGTTCAATGTACGCCTCGACACGGATGGCCTTGGCCTTCGCCTGGGCTTCGAACATGGCCGTGATGCTGCGTACAAGCTGATGCAGGTCGTAGGGGTCGCTGGCCAGTTCCAGCTTGCCTGCCTCAATGCGCGACAGGTCGAGGATACGCTCGATCAGGCTGAGCAGGTGGTTGCCGGATTTCTTGATGACCGTGCTGAAGCGCTTCTGCTCCCGGGTGAGGCGGGTGGTGGCCAACAGGTCGCTCATGCCGATGATGCCGTTGAGCGGTGTGCGCAATTCATGACTCATATTGGCCAGAAACTGTGATTTGGCACGGTTGGCATCCTCGGCTGCGGCAATGGCGCTACGCAGTTTTTTGATCAATACGGCCATGTAAATCGGGATGACCATGATGATGGACAGGATGCCGATCACCAGATGGATATTGGACGACCAGAACGGAACCTCGGCTGCAACCGTAATAAAACCAATGCCTGAGAGGATGGTGGAAAGGGCGAGGTAGGGCACGCCGAAGCGGAAACCGTTGCCGGTGATTACCCACAGGTAGGCAATGAGAATCGGTGTGCCGACTTCACCGCCTGCCAGAATCATGCCGATCGAGGTAATGCTGATATCGCCCACGATGCCGATGATGCGGCGCGGGATATTCGATGCAGGCGAGGCAATAATCCACGCCATCATGGCCAGCGAGCAAAGCAGGTAAGCGATGGCTGTATGCAGCACGGTGTCTGAGCCGAAAAAGTAGAAATACAGCGTAACGAGGGCGACAACGACGATGCGAATCATTGCCTGCTCGTGCTCCGAGTCCTGCCTGCCAGACAACCTGCTGCGGATGGCTGCCAGCAAGGTGGGGCGAGGCTGTTTGCCTTGGTCTTTCTGGTTCATGGTCTCGGCACTATAGCAGTATTCAGGCTGATGCAAGTGATTGTTACGATCGGCTGCGATTCCGGGTTAGTCGTCGATATCCACCTGGATGACGCCGGACTCGACGCGTAGCGGGAAGGTCTCGATGTTTTCGAATGCCGGCGGAGTCAGCGCCCGGCCGTCGCGGATGCAGAAGCGAGCGCCGTGTCGCGGGCAGATGATCTGGTCCCCGACGCACTTGCCGCTGGCCAGTTCGCCGCCGTCGTGTGTGCAGACATCGGCAATGGCGTACAGCTCGCCATCGAGGTTAAACACGGCAATCGGGCCGATTTCGGTTTCGACGACTGCCCGGCCGCCCGGCCCTACCTGCGTCTCGGGCGCGACATCAATCCATTCAGCCATGGTTTCCCCCTTTTCTCCGGGCTCAGCCGGGTTTTCCGTCCACCCGCGCGCGCAGCAGGATAGAGGTATAGCGCAGCCCGACAATAGCAAAGGCGACGATCCAGCACAGGGCACCGAGCAGGATGGAAGACTCAAGCAGTCCGGCATGGACCGCAGGCGGGATGACGCGGATCAGGGTGGCGAGCAATATCAGGATGAAGGAGGCCTGCATCCATGGCAGTGCTTCAATCGTGCGGCCCGTGTGTCCGAGCGCGACCCTTGCCATCATGCCAAGGGTGAACATGCCGATGGCTCCCACCGTCCATGCATGCACGGCCTGCACCGTCGGCATACCCAGAAGCACGGCGATGCCATAGAGCAGGAAGCCTGCAACCAGCCATGCGTAGCCTGCATACAGCACCCACAACATCGGTTGTTGCAACACGGCGCGATCAAACCAGCCGATCAGGCGGGCGCCGTGAATGCCGCAGGCCAGCAGGGCAGCCATGACAACAAGCCAGACCTCGCCGGTCGCAAGCGTGCCTGCAAATAACAATATCGACGGCAGGGCCAGCCTCTCAATCACCTTGTTTTCGACAGGCCGTACGGCAATGGCGCGCTGCATGAAAAACGGCACGACGCGACCAGCGACGACGGCGATCAGGGCAATAATGATGACTACAGCCACCTGCATGGCCTGGGTGGAAATGTCTTTGGCATAGCCCAGCACCTCCAGATGCACGCCTGCATTGCACAGACCGAGCAGCAGAAGCAGCACGGGAATTGGATAGTTATGCGTCTGCCTTGTTTGCAGCAGGGACCTGCTCAGGACGATGGTCAGGATGGGCAGAAACAGCATATCAAGCAGGGCAAAGCCCATGGGCGGTATGTCTGCCACGAAAGACAGCAGCCGTGGTGCAAGCCAGAGCAGCACCAGCAGGGCAAGCGATGCGCCGGTCGGGGTATCAAGGCCCGTCCAGTTGCGTACCGAGGTGAGCAGGAAGCCTGCAATGACGGCTACGGCATAGCCGAAGATCATTTCATGTGCATGCCACAGCGGCAGGTCGAAATAGTTGCCGTGCCAGATACCTGCCGAGAAACCGCCAAGAGAGAGCAGCATAAGCAGAACGGCAAAGCCTGTGCCGAGCAGGAAGAAGGGGCGGAAGCCGAGCGCCAGCGGCGCCCATTTTCCTGGCCCGGAGGGGGCCTCCTGCGTTGCCATCGGGATGGCCACGGGCGCCTTGCCGGTCATTAAAACATGCCCAACTGCAGCCGGGCCTCGTCGGACATCATCGAGCGGTCCCATGGCGGGTCGAACACCAGTTCGACATCCACCTCGGTGACATTGTCCACATCCAGCAGGCGGGAACGCACATCCTCAACCAGGATCGGCCCCATGCCGCAGCCGGCCGCGGTCAGGGTCATCACTACGTCCACACGGTTGCCGCTGCGTACGCCGTCGTTCTCCAGCGGGGTGACATCGCAGTGATAAATCAGGCCGAGATCGACGATATTCACCGGGATTTCGGGGTCGTAGCACTGCCCCATGGCGTGCCAGAGAGCATCCTCGTCCACCGGGCCGTCGGCCTGTTTTTTCTTTCCCGTGTCCTGCGGCGTGCTTTCAAGGCCGAGGGCATCGGCATTGCTGCTTTCGATGCGAGCCAGGTTGCCGTTGATATTCACCGTATAAGAGCTGCCCAGCGCCTGGGTGATCATCACCCGGCTGCCTTCCGGAATGGTCACGGCCGTGCCCATCGGAATCAGCAGCGCCTCGCAGTCCCTGAGCAGGGTAATGTTTTCTCCGATATGCAATTCCATGGAAAGCTACTCCGTTTTTGCCGGTTCGGGGCTGTCCTGCACGGCGGCATGCAGGGTGTGCCAGCACAGGGTCGCGCACTTGATGCGGCTGGGAAACTCGCGCACGCCGGCCAGTACGGTCAGCTTGCCGAGTGCATCCTCGTCCGGCGCCTCATCCAGCGGGGCCGTGGCCATGTGCTGGAAATGATCGAACAGTTCTTCGGCCTGCTGCATGGTCTTGCCCTTCAGTATGTCGGTCATCAGCGAGGCGCTGGCCACCGAGATGGCACAGCCTTCGCCCTCGAAGGACACATCCTCGATCACGCTTGCCTCGTTCACCCGCAGGTAGACATGCAGCTTGTCGCCACACAGCGGGTTGTAGCCGTCCGCGTCATGGTTGAAGTCGGCCAGCTTACCGAAATTGCGCGGGCTCTTGTTGTGATCCACGATCACCTGCTGGTACAAATCTCTCAAATCGAACATCAGCCGAAAATCTCCCGGGCTCTGGCGAGTGCGGCAAACAGCGCATCCACCTCGGCCTCCGTGTTGTAGATCGAAAACGATGCGCGTGCCGTGGCCGGCACCTTGAAAAACTGCATCAGCGGCATCGCGCAGTGATGGCCGGCGCGAATGGCCACGCCCTCGCGATCCAGGATGGTGCCCAGATCGTGCGGGTGGATGCCTTCGAGCACGAAGGACAGCACGCAGGCCTTGTCGTTTGCGGTGCCGATCGGACGCAGGCCGTCGAGTTCTTTTGCGCGCGCCGTGGCATAGGCCAGCAGCTCCTGCTCGCGACGGGCGATGGCCTCAAAGCCGATACCGCTGATGTATTCGAGAGCCTTTCCGAAGCCGATGGCCCCGGCGATGTTCGGCGTGCCGGCCTCGAACTTGTAGGGAAGGTCGTTGTATTCGGTTTTCTCGAAGGTGACCATGCGTATCATGTCGCCGCCGCCCTGGTATGGCGGCATGGCATCAAGCAGGCCTTGTTTCCCGATCAGCACGCCGATGCCGGTGGGGCCGTACATCTTGTGCGCGCTGGTCACGTAGAAATCGCAGTCCAGTGCCTGCACATCCACGGCCAGATGCGCCGCGGCCTGTGCACCGTCGATCAGCACCTTCGCGCCGACGCGGTGCGCCTTGGCAACGATCTCGGCCACGGGATTGATGGTGCCCAGGGCGTTGGACATGTGCACCACGCCGACCAGCTTCGTGCGTTCGGAAAGCAGCGCATCGAACTCTTCCATGATCAGTTCGCCTGCCTGGTTGATCGGGGCAACCTTCAGAATCGCACCCGTCTGCTCGCAGAGCATCTGCCAGGGCACGATATTGGAGTGGTGTTCCATGTGGGTGATCAGGATTTCGTCGCCGGCCTTAACGTTGACCGAGCCCCATGCGGAAGCGACCAGGTTGATGGCCTCGGTGGTGCCGCGCGTGAAGATGATCTCACTTGTACTACGGGCGTTAAAGAAGCCTGCAGTGATGCCGCGCGCGCCCTCGTAGGCGGCGGTGGCACGTTCGGACAGCGAATGGACGCCGCGATGCACATTGGCGTTGTCCTGCTCGTAGTAACGCCGCACGGCATCGATGACACAGGCCGGTTTCTGCGTGGTGGCCGCGTTGTCCAGGTAAACCAGCGGCTTGCCATACACCTGCTGGTGCAGGATCGGGAAATCGTTTCGAATCTCGTTGATGTTCATCAGCCGACCAATGCCTCCGCATCCATGTCGATCGGCAGCTTGGAGAAGGCCCGCTTTTCGATGAAACGGCGAAGCGCAGGCTGGCGGATGCCGGTGAGTACGCTGTCGGCAAAGGCGAAGGTCAGCACCTGACGGGCTTCCTCTTCCGACATGCCGCGCGTTTTCAGGTAAAACAGCTGCTTGTCATCCAGTTGACCAACCGTGCAGCCATGCGCAGCCTTTACGTCGTCGTGATGAATGACCAGCTCCGGCTTGGCATCGATTTCGGCTTTATCCGAGAGCAGCAGGTTGGCATTGCTCTGTGCCGAATCGGTGCCGGAAGCACCTTCATGCACCACCACCTTGCCGTTGAACACGCCATGCGCACGGCCATCGAGTACGCCGCGGTAATGCTCGCGGCTGCAGCAATGCGGGGCCCGGTGATCAATCTGCGTGTGTTGGTCGCTGTGCTGACGGCCGGTCGGCATGTAGAGACCATTCAGGGTGCAGGCAGCTCCCGGTTCGCTCAGGTCCACGGCGATGTCCGTGCGCGCAAGCGAAGCACCCAGCGCCACGGCATGCGAGGTGAGGCTGCTGTCGCGGCCCTGCGTGACAGCCAGCCTGCCGAGATGAAATTGCTTCAGTGATTCGTCCTGCAGGCGGTCATGCCTGAGCTGCGCGCCTTCACCGAGGTGTACCAGCGTGACCGCATGGGTGAGACCGGCCTCTTCGCCCGCCCCCGCATAATGTTCAATCACATGTGCCTCGGCCTGCCGGCCCAGCCACAAGCCGTGGCGCAGGTGGGAAGCGCCGGGCTGGCTGGCGATATGCAGCATGTAAATCGGCTTGTTGAGCACTACGCCATCGGCCAGGCAAAGGCACAGGCCGTCTTCGGCCAGCGCGCTATTGGCCGCGACCGCACCGTTGAACAACGGCGCATCGGCTTGCCATTGCAGCGCCGTGGCGGCCTGTTGTCCGTTGCCGGCGAGCAGTTCGGAAAGCGGGCTAAGGCTTGCGCCCTCGGGCAGTGATGTGACGCTTTCAACCAGTCGGCCATCGGCAAACACAATGCGCCATGCATCGAGGTTCGGGATGGCAAGGGCATCGATATCCGCAGCCTTGAGCGAAGCCGGTTCGGCGCGGGTCCACCATGCCTCGCCGAGTACGCTCCCCAGCCTTGCCAGCGAGGTATATTTCCATTCTTCCTGCCTGGTGGTGGGCAGACCGGTTTCTTCGAATGCCTGCCAGGCCTGCTTGCGAAGGCTCGCGATATCAGGCATTGGCTGCTTCCTCGCGTACCCAGTCGTAACCGCGCTTCTCAAGCTCCAGCGCCAGGCTCTTGTCGCCGCTCTTCAGTACCTTGCCCTCGGCCAGCACATGAACCACATCCGGCTCGATGTAATCGAGCAGGCGCTGGTAGTGGGTGACCATCACAATCGAACGATCAGCTGAGCGCAGCGCATTCACCCCGTTGGCCACCACGCGCAGGGCATCGATATCCAGTCCCGAATCGGTTTCATCCAGAATCGCCAGGTTCGGCTCCAGCACGGCCATCTGGAAGATCTCGTTACGCTTCTTCTCGCCGCCGGAAAAACCTTCGTTCACGCCGCGCGACAGGAAGGCCTGATCCAGTTCGACAAGCCTGGCCTTTTCGCGCACCAGTTGCATGAATTCCATGGCATCGAGTTCCGCAAGCCCCAGGTGCTTGCGGCGCGCGTTCAGTCCGGCCTTGAGCAGGTAGACATTGTTTACGCCCGGAATCTCCACCGGATACTGGAAGGCCAGGAACACGCCGGCCCAGGCGCGCTCTTCCGGCTCCATGGCCAGCAGGTCCTGCCCGTGGAATAAGATAGACCCTTCGGTCACCTCGTAGCCGTCGCGACCGGCGATCACGTTGGACAGCGTGCTCTTGCCCGAGCCGTTCGGGCCCATGATGGCATGCACCTCGCCGGACTTGATCGTCAGATCAATGCCCTTGAGGATTTTCTTGCCGTCTACCGAGGCGTGCAGGTTTTCAATCTTTAACATCATTCAATTCCTTTTATCCGGATTCTTTTAGCCGACAGCGCCTTCGAGGGAGACTTCCATCAGGCGGTTGGCTTCCACGGCGAACTCCATCGGAAGCTCGTTGAACACATCCTTGCAGAAGCCGTTGACGATCAGGTTTACCGCATCTTCCTCGGCTATGCCGCGGCTCTTGCAGTAGAACAGCTGGTCCTCGCCGATGCGCGAGGTGGTGGCCTCGTGCTCCATGGTCGCCGTCGGGTTTTTCACCTCGACATAGGGGAAGGTGTGTGCACCGCAGGTGCTGCCGATCAGCAGCGAGTCGCATTGCGTATGGTTGCGCGCGCCTGTTGCATCCTTGCCGATATGCACCAGACCGCGGTAGGACTGCTGACCGAAACCGGCCGAAATGCCCTTGGAGACAATCGTGCTACGCGTGTTTTTGCCCAGGTGCACCATCTTGGTGCCGGTATCCGCCTGCTGGTGCATCTTGGTCAGGGCCACCGAATAGAATTCGCCCACCGAGTCGTCGCCCCGGAGCACACAGCTCGGGTATTTCCAGGTGATCGCGCTGCCTGTCTCCACCTGCGTCCAGGAGATCTTCGAGCGTGCCCCGCGGCAGTCGCCGCGCTTGGTCACGAAGTTGTAGATGCCGCCGACGCCGTTTTCATCGCCCGGATACCAGTTCTGCACGGTCGAATACTTGATCTGCGCATCGTCCATTGCCACCAGTTCGACCACCGCCGCATGCAACTGGTTCTCGTCGCGCTGCGGCGCCGTGCATCCCTCAAGGTAGGATACATAAGAGCTCTCGTCGGCGATGATCAGGGTGCGCTCGAACTGCCCGGTGTTGCTGGCATTGATACGGAAGTAGGTGGACAACTCCATCGGGCAGCGTACGCCCTTCGGGATGTACACGAAGGAACCGTCGGTGAATACGGCGGAGTTCAGGGCGGCATAGAAGTTGTCGCCGGTCGGCACCACCGTGCCGAGGTATTGCTTCACCAGTTCGGGGAATTCCTGCACCGCCTCGGAAATGGGGCAGAAAATCACCCCGGCGTCTTTCAGTTTGCCCTTGAAGGTGGTGGCCACGGAAACCGAGTCGAACACGGCATCGACCGCAACACCGGCCAGCATCTCCTGCTCGTGCAGGGGGATACCGAGCTTTTTGTAGGTTTCCAGAAGCTTCGGGTCCACCTCGTCGAGGCTTTGCGGGCCGTCTTCCTTTTTCTTTGGGGCCGAGTAGTAGGAGATGGCCTGGTAGTCGATCGGCGGATAGTTGACATGCGCCCAGCGCGGCTCATGCATGGTCTGCCAGTGGCGGAATGCCTCAAGACGCCAGTCGAGAAGCCATTCCGGCTCGTTCTTCATCGCCGAGATATGACGGATCACATCTTCGTTCAGACCCGGCGGAAGGGTGTCCGATTCAATATCGGTAACAAACCCTGCCTCGTATTTCTTGTCGACCAGATGTTCGACCTGTGCGTTCTCACTCATCGCTGGGTTCCCTCGCTCATTGGCCCTGTGCCATGGGCATGCGTATATCGGCGTAGCGTTTTTCAAGATGCAGCACGGGCTTGAAGCCGGGCGTGATCATGTCGGCCAGCGAGATGTCGCCGAGCGTGCCGCGTACCGCCTTGTTGATCAGATTCCAGTTGCTGCGCGTGGTGCAGTGGTCCTGCTGGTCGCAGTGGCTGTGGTCGAGGCTGCACTCGGTGATGGCAATCGGCCCTTCCAGCGCCACGATAATGTCACGGATGGATATCCCGGATGCATCGCGGGTCAGCCTGTAGCCGCCGCCGGCGCCGCGCACCGATTCGAGCAGGCCGCTCTTAAGCAGTAGCTGCAGGATCTTGCTGACCGACGGGGCGGGAAGACGCGAACGCGCAGCCAGCGCCGCGGCATTGAGCACGCTCTCCTCGGCCTGTGCCAGCTCGGTCATCAGCATCACGCCGTAGTCGGTTAGTCGCGTTATCCGGAACATCAGAAGCACCTTTCCATAAGTTGGACCATTCTAGTCCGGTATAAGGAATGTGCAACCTGCTCTAAACCATTTTCGTTGGATGGGCTTGCTTGCCTTCAAGCACATGGCGAATGAAGAGGTGCGAAGGTTGATGGAAGATGAAGCGCGGGAATCAATGATGGTTTTACCGAATCGGCTTAATCAGGGTTTGTGAACGATATGCATGACAGGGCATAACAGAGAGCGGCTGACGGGTGGAAGGGCGCTTACTCGAATTTCAGCTTGAGCATCTTGCCGCCGGTTTTCTCGGCCATGGTCTTGTAGGCATAGATGGTGCCCGAATCGTTGCGTCCCAGCGGCAGGGTGAACACCGGCGCAGGGATCTCCAG